>Ga0209487_1001360_pt1 | contig 20708 bp, 17 predicted proteins | sample Poulit2012_FD_187524 | JGI IMG/M metagenome (GOLD analysis project Ga0209487, IMG submission 187524) | Agricultural soil microbial communities from Georgia to study Nitrogen management - Poultry litter 2012 (SPAdes) (version 2) | ecosystem: Environmental > Terrestrial > Soil > Agricultural land...
AATTCACCGGCCAACTCGGCGACCACGAAATCACGTTCCCACCAGACATCCCCGCCGACGCCCAACAGCTCCTGGACGGGCTCAATATCACGAGCTAAAACGGGTCACTAAACTTGTGCAAGTCAGGTTGAGAGGACATCATGCGTGCATGGAATGCGGCGATAGACCATATTGAAACTCAACTCACCGGGGAGATTACTGGAGCGGAGCTCGCAAGCATCGCGCTGACTTCCGAATATCACTTTCGCCGAATGTTTGCCACGTTGGCTGGCATCCCGCTATCCGAATATATTCGGAATCGCAGACTCACCGCTGCGACCGCCGAAATCCTGGCGGGTGCATCTGTACTTGATACAGCGATTAGCTACGGTTACGGATCGGCCGACGCCTTCACACGGGCTTTCAAAACCTTCCACGGGATGACCCCGACTCAGGCCCGTCAACCTGGAAGCATGTTGCGCTCTCAATCTCAATTGAAAATACATCTCAGGATTGAAGGGAGCACTAACGTGCCATACCGTATCGTCGAAAAAGAGTCATTCCAGCTGGTCGGATATCCGACACCAGTACCGATCATCCAGCTGGGTGAAAACAGCACCATCCAAGACTTTGAACGCAGCTTGTCGGCCGACGACGTGGCTGCACTGGCAGAGCTTTCTAACGTTGAACCATTGGGCACGCTAAGCGCCACCGAGTATCTCATCGATGACGATACGCAAGCCATCTACTGGCATGCTGTCGCCACCACCGCAAGCACCCCACCAGTGGGCGCGCAGGTACGTGATATTCCGGCCAGCCAATGGGTGGTGTTCTCAGCCGAAGGAAAAGTTCCGGAGGCGTTCCAGCAGCTCTGGGCCACTGCCGCGGCCGAGTGGTTCCCTGCCAACCCATACCAGTGGGCTCCCGGCCCTCAAATATTGGCCACAGCGCTCAACGATGCTGGCGACTTTGGCACAGCGGAACTGTGGATTCCGATCATCCCGGAATAACCCGAAATATACCCCGCCTGCGTTTGGTTGAAGGTTGTTGCTCAAAACCGAACGCAGGTGGCTTAACTCCCGGCCAAAAAGGGCAAAAGACACCGAGACTGATGACGGGTGGGTTAGATTAGATGATGAAATTGTGCGGTGCCCGGCACCTACGGGCGCTTGAAACATGAGGAGATAATTCATCTATGTCAAAGATCATCTACACCTACACCGATGAAGCGCCAGCATTGGCAACGGCATCCTTCTTGCCAATTGTGCGCGCCTTTGCCGCCAAGGCTGGTGTGGAACTGGAAACACGGGATATCTCCCTGGCTGGCCGCATCCTGGCCGCCTTCAACGACGTGTTGCCAGCCGATCAGCAGGTCAACGATGCACTGGCTGAACTGGGCGAACTCGTCAAAGAAGCCGATGCAAACATCATCAAACTGCCAAATATTTCAGCTTCCGTCCCGCAGCTCGTCGCCGCAGTCAAAGAACTGCAGGCCGCAGGATTTGATCTGCCGGACTACCCCTATGAAGTGACCAACGACGACGAACGCGACACCCAGAACAGGTACGCCACAGCCATGGGCTCGGCCGTGAACCCGGTGCTGCGCGAAGGGAACTCGGACCGCCGTGCACCACGTGCGGTCAAGCAGTTCGCAAAGAACAACCCACACTCCATGGGGGACTGGTCGCAAGACTCCAAGACCAACGTTGCCACCATGGGTGCAAACGACTTCTTTTCGAACGAGCAGTCCGTCACGCTGTCAGATAATGACACTCTGACCATCCGCCACACCGACGCCGAAGGCAACGTCACGAACCTGAAAGAGAACCTGAACGTTCTCAAGGGCGAAATCGTGGATGCAACCTTCATGTCAGCCCAAGCCCTCGACGCCTTCCTCGCTGAGCAAGTCGAACGCGCCAAAGCCGAAGGCGTGCTCTTCTCAGCACACCTGAAGGCCACCATGATGAAGGTGTCCGACCCGGTCATCTTCGGCCACATTGTCAAAGCCTATTTCCCAGGCGTATTTGAAAAATACGGTGCCGAACTTGCCGCCGCAGGCCTGTCCGCAAATAACGGTCTGGCTGGCATCGAGTCCGGTCTCGACCAACTGGATAAAGACGTCGCCGACGGTATCCGTGCAGAAATCGCTGCCGCTTACGAAAATGGGCCAGACCTGGCCATGGTCAACTCGCACCGCGGGATCACCAACCTACACGTACCCTCCGACGTCATCGTGGATGCTTCCATGCCAGCCATGATCCGTTCTGGTGGCAAGATGTGGAATAAGAACGACGAAACCCAGGACGCCCTGGCCGTTATCCCAGATTCCTCATACGCTGGCGTATTCCAAGCAGTCATCGAAGACTGCCGTGTCAACGGCGCATTCGACCCGACCACCATGGGCACCGTGCCCAACGTCGGTCTGATGGCCCAAAAAGCCGAAGAATACGGTTCCCACGATAAGACCTTCATCATTGAAAAAGATGGCACCGTCGACGTTGTTGACGCTGCAGGCAATGTGCTGATGAGCCACCAGGTCGCCACCGGCGATATCTGGCGCGCCACCCAAACCAAGGACGTTCCAGTTCGCGACTGGGTCAAACTTGCCGTGACCCGGGCACGTGCAACCCAGACCCCAGCCATCTTCTGGTTGGACGCTGAGCGCGCCCACGATGCCCAGATCATCGAAAAAGTAAAAGCATACTTGCCAGAGCACGACACCGATGGTCTAGAAATTAAGATCATGGCACCAGAGCGTGCCACACAGTACACGGTCGAGCGCATGCGCAAGGGTGAAGACACGATCTCGGTTTCCGGTAACGTCCTGCGTGACTACTTGACCGACCTGTTCCCGATTCTGGAATTGGGTACTTCTGCCAAGATGCTGTCGATCGTCCCGCTGCTCAACGGTGGTGGCCTATTCGAAACTGGTGCTGGTGGTTCAGCACCAAAACACGTCGAACAGCTACTGGAAGAAAACCACTTGCGCTGGGATTCGCTGGGCGAATTCCTGGCACTGGCCGTTTCCTTCGAACACTTGGCAGCCGCAACCGATAATTCGCGTGCCCAGGTATTGGCCGATGCGCTCGATGCTGGAACCGGAAACTATCTTGAAGAAGGCCGCTCACCTTCGCGTAAGGCCGGCGAATTAGATAACCGCGGTTCACACTTCTACCTGGCACTGTACTGGGCAGAAGCATTGGCAGCACAGGCTGAAGATGCCGACCTCGCCGCAGCCGTCAAACCTGTAGCTGAGGCACTGCGGGCCAACGAAGACGTCATCGTCAAAGAACTCACCGAAGTTCAGGGCAAAGCAGTATCCATCAACGGCTACTACTACCCAAATAAAGACCTGACTTCCGAAGTTATGCGTCCATCTGAGACTTTGAACAAGATTGTTGACGGAATGAACGCATAGGTTCCTTGATCGTGGTCTGACGGACCGCATTGTTTTCTGACAGGCTCTGTTGATTCATAACGAATCGACAGAGCCTGTCGCTTTGTGAGGCGCGAAGTGCACATACCGCCGGAATGGCTGCAGACGAGTTGAAGGTCAGGCGGCCTCGTCGAGCCGGTCGATGGGCATCGTGATGACTCCAGCTGTTGTGCAGCGTCTCGGGGCAGTGTCGAATCTCGTCGGTCCGTCGCGAGATGGTGCCTCGCCGGGCGGATCTCCTGTGGACTCTATTTGTGCGGTATTTGTTGAGCTGGGGTCTGCCGGTTGGAGACTGCGAGTTGTCCGCGTGTAAGTATGATCGGTAGGAGTTTTAACGGTCAGTGAATCCGGATCTCCAGTGTGGCGCCACCCAGTGTTTTCCTTGGTCTGGTTGCAGGCTCCGCAGAGTCCGGAAGCATTCTCCCAGCTGGTCTCGCCGCCATCTTTCTTTGCTGTTATATGGTCAGTGTCGGAAATTTTGGCGTCACAGAAAGGGACTCGGCAGGTATCATCCCGCAAGATCACCATAAGTCGTAGCCCTTGTGGGAAGACCTGTGACTGGGTATCCATCGCTACCAGTTGTTTCTTTTTCGGACGAGTAAAGATGCGACGAAGAAAAGCCACCACCTCGGGATTCGCCAGCCAGGCTTTGGCGGCGGACGCTGGAATCGGGCCGTGGCCGGCAAGCCAGGCAGGTTCTTGTCCCTCGCCAAAGAGTGCGGCATCAGTCATGACCACATGGATTTGAGCTGGAACCGCAGCAGCCGTGGCTTGTCCGGTAGCACGTTCAACGAGCAGATCAGCCATGATTTGATCCCGTGTTCGTTTCGTACCATGAGCGTCAGCGCTATTGCCGGTGCTCTGGAGACTCTTGGCAGCATCCCGGAGTGATTCATAGACAGCGACGGCTTGCTGCATCGGGAGGATCGCCGTTACCTGTCCCATACTATTGTCGGCCGGTTTGACGAAGATGCGACGTTTCGCCTCGGCTTCAGCGTGTTGTTTGGCCGCGGTTTTATGATCGAGACGTTGGGCAAGCTCACGTGCAATATTCGAAAGTTTTCGTGGCCCGTTGCCTTCGAACGTATTAGCAATCGAAGCATCGACGGTACGCCGCTTGTGAGGGGTGAGCCATTCGGTTTCTTTGGTAATGCCTTGTGCATGTTCTTCTCGGATCCGACCGTCTGAGAGCGCCGTCAACGTGTTTGGCATGTCTTGTGTCAGCATGGTGGCCACGCGGAGATGTTGCGTCCCACGGGCTGGGCTATCTCCGCGTGCGAGTGCAACTTCTGCGGCTAACCCTTTACCGCGCCGAGCAGTTGGTATGCCTCGAGCTTTCTCAGCTTCGTGTCTCAGGCGCTGCAGTTGTGCTGTGCGTCGGGCCTGAAATGCGGAGAGGGAGGACTTGAGTTGTTCGGCTAGCTGGACGTCATCGAGCGCCCCAGCTTCAGAGCGAGCAGCCTGCACTACTTCTGGAGAGTTGAGTTGCTCCAGGAAGGTTTCCAAGAGTGCTGCTGTGTGTGCCATGCTCCTACTCTAGTCGTGAGGTAGGACACGATAAGCCGGCGGGCTGACATTGTGGATAACCGTGGTTTGAGCTCGGCTATCCACAGCACCCGGTTTTGGGGTCAGCGAAAATTCAAGGCACAATATTATCCGGAAGGCTCTGCGCCCAGTTCTGAACAGGTCTTCCTGCGGCACCGCGAGCTAGTTTGGTTAGTCGTATTGTTCGGGATCGTACTCTTCGCGAGCGCCCGCCTCACGTGAGGACTGTTCCAGTACCGTGTATGCTTCACGTGCGATGGCGGTCCATAACCGGACGGCCAGATGAGGATTCGATTTCTCAATTTGAGCAATCTTCTGGGCGGAGAGCACCAACACTTCGACGTCGTCGATCGCACGAATTGTTGTCAGCTGGCGTCCGGTGTAACTCAGCGCGAACTCACCGAAGGTGGAACCCGGAGACAGGTATACGTGCCGATACCGGGTGGACCCTTGGCCCTGCGAGGCTAATTCAACACGTCCAGAGCGAATGAAATAAATACCACCGAAGGGTTGCCCCACCCGGCGGATCACGGTGTCGGCCGTGTAGCTGCGCAACTCCATATACCCGGCCAAGACGTCCACATCTCGGTCTTCCAAGAAGTCGAAGACGGGAGCGGTTTCGGGTTCACGTGGTGCATCGTCAGTTTGCAGAATTTGGCGAGCATAGCGTTGTGCTAACCGGAGTTCGGCCCATTCCAGGGCAGCTGACCGGTTGTCGAAGAGTCGGAATTCACCGGAGATTTCTTCTTCAATTGTTTCGGCATCCCAGGGTAAGTCAATCTGACCGGCCGAGGCTGCTTTAGCTTTTTCTCGTGGATCGGGAAGATACAGGTCTTCGCGTACTGCCACATAGTCCAGGATGTGTTCGACGAGGGTCTCGCCCCAGTCGATGAAGATAATATCTTTACCATCGGCCCGCCAGGTGGAGGTCAGGGAGGCCAGCATGAGTATGGCGGCCCGGCCAAAATCGTCGACGCCTTGGAAATCGATGATCACCATGGATACGTCGTCGTCCATCTCAACGATGGTGCGCGCCATGGTTTCGGTTTCAGCGAAACCAAGATCCCCGGAAACTTCGAGGATCTGGCACCGATCACCAAATTGTGAGGTGATGCGGGAAAGCTCCGTGGAGCGGACCACACCCAGTGAGGCATCGGCCAGCGAATAGTGGGCGCGCAAGGTGGAACCGCCTAGCGGGGAAGCATCCGCGTAGTGCAGCCCCAGGTCACGCGTCACACGGCGGATGGCCCCGGCACCACGCAGGGAGTTACCGTGGCTATCCAGCGGTGCCGAATACACTCCAATACCTAATTGACCCGGAATGACCACCATGATTCCGCCGTCCACCCCGGATTTTGCGGGCAGGCCGATGTCGATCATCCAGTTGCCCGCGGCATCGTACATCCCGCAGGTCATCATGACGGCTAAAACCTGGCGGGTGGTTTCTTCCGAGAAGACCTCTTTACCGGTGATGGGGTTGACCCCTTTATTGGCCAGCGTGGCCGCCATCATGGAAAGGTTTTCGGTGGTGACGTCGGTGGAACATTCCAAAAAGTAGTCTTGAACTACGGGTTCTGGGTCGGAATCGATAATCTCAAAGGACCGCAGCAGCCAGGCCAGGGCTCGGTTGCGGTGGCCCCCAATATTTTCTGCGTGGTAGACGGTCCGGTTAATTTCTAGTTCGCCGGGGGAGCCTTCTGCGGCCAGGTCCATGATGCGCGAAATGCGGCTGATCCGGTCCACACCTCCGCGGCCCTTAATGAGTCCTACGGTTGCGATGGCGCCGGCATTGATCATCGGATTTGCGGGCCGCCCCGATCCGCGTTGCAAAGAGATTTCGTTGAACGGGTCCCCGGATGGTTCCACATCGATCTTTTTGCCGACTTCGGTGGGTCCCAGATCGTCCAGGGCCAAGCCGTAGGCGAAGACTTTCGCAATGGATTGGATTGCGAATTTGTGGTCCGAGTCGCCGGAGGAATATTGGTGGCCGTTGACGGTGGTGAGCGTAATCCCAACCTTACTGATATCGGGCTGGGTGGCCGTTTCGGTGACCGGGTTGACGGTGCCGGCTGTCATGGGGCGAAGGGTTTCTAGCGTTTCGGCTAGGTAGCGGTGCAACGGTGAGATCATCTTGGGCCAGTCGCTCATCAATATCCTCCGAGTGGTTAGTAGCCGGCTTGCACGTCGACCAGACCTTCCAGGCTATCAGGTGATTTTCCTGCCGCCAGGCTGTTGAGGTTTCGCACAATGCGTTCATTGAGCAGGGGCACAACCATTTCTGGGGTGTCTGCGGTGTGCGGGGTAATGATGCAGTTTGGTTCGGTCCATAACGGGTGGCCATCCGGCAGCGGTTCTGGATCTGTGACGTCGAGTCCGGCCGAACGGATCTTCCGGTCGGCTAGGGCTGCGACCAGTGCGTCCGTATCGATGAGTGTGCCACGAGCAATATTGACTAACACGGCTTGTTCGTTCATCAGCTCGAATTGTTGCGGACCGAACATCTGCGCGGTTTCCGGTGTTGCTGCAGCGGCCAGTACGACGACGTCGGCTTCGGGGAGTACCTCGTCGAGCTGATCTGAGGTGACCGTGTGATCAGCACCCGGTAGGGGAGTAGCACTGCGGCGCACCACCGTGATCGTGGTTTTCCACGTGGCGAAGAGGCGCACCAGTTCTTCGCCGATGCCGCCCCCTCCCACAATGACCACATTGGTGCCGTCTAGGGTTGTCCCGTAGGAGCTGCCCCAGCTGGTGGCACGGATCCGTTCCGGAAGATGACGCAGCAGGGCCAGCGTCAGGGCCAGGGCATGTTCTGCGACCGGTGGTGCGAAGCTACCTTTTGCGGAGGTGAACGAAACCTGCGGGTATTGCTTGGCCACCGGCAGGAATGATTCGACCCCGGCAAAGGGTAACTGGACCCACGTCACGTTCGGGTTTGCGGCCAGGGTGCGTTCAATGATTGCGGAATCGAGCATGCGGACCACCACGATGGCGGTGGCTTCGCCGTCATCGGGTTCTACGATAGAAAAACCGTTGGCTCGGGCGGTCTCGACGGTTGTCGTGTGTGCGTTTTCGAATGGGGTGTTGTCCCGGTCGGCTTGGACCGGGAGGATAACAATCTTTTGTGTCATAGTCCTATGCTCACATGGAATAGTAGAAAGGTTAACGGACGTCTTCGGCGTCGAGGTGTGCTGCGGCGAGCCGCACGTAGATGTCTGCGTTAGCGCGGAGGCCTGCGACCTGTTCTGCGTTGAGTTCACGACGGACTTTTGCTGGCACTCCGGCGACCAGCGAGTTCGGCGGGATTTCCATTCCCTCCGGCACCAGCGAGTTGGCGGCCACCAGTGATCCGGCACCGACCTGTGCGCCGTTGAGGACGGTGGCATTCATGCCGATCAACGCGCCGTCGCCCACGGTTGCGCCGTGGACGATGGCGGCGTGGCCCACCGAAACATCCGCCCCAATGGTGCACGGGAAGCCTGCATCAGCATGGAGCACCACATTATCTTGCAGGTTGGAACGCGCGCCGACCGTAATGGGCGCAGAATCACCGCGTGCGGAGACACCATAAAATGCTGAAGAGTTTTCCGCCATGGTGACCTCGCCGGTAATTGCGGCCGTTTCAGCTAGGAACACTGATTCATCAATGCGGGGCGCTTTGCCCAGAACTTTTTTAATAATCGCCATAACGCAACCCTAAAAGTATCGTTTAGCCCTGTCACTACTTGGTACGCCAGCACCGGTTGGCACGGTGCGGAACCGCGTTGACACCGGTGGTACCGCAGGAGTTCAACGGCGGCCGGTGGTGATGTGGGGCTGGAATTATTCGAAGATGACGGTGCGGTCCCCGTCCAGGAGCACACGGTGTTCGGTGTGCCATTGGACGGCTTGGGCGAGGGCAGCACCTTCGACGGCGCGGCCGCGTTGGACGAAGTCCTGGGCGCTCAGCGCGTGGTTGACCCGCTGGACCCGCTGTTCGATGATCGGGCCTTCATCAAGATCTGCGGTCACATAGTGTGCGGTGGCGCCGATGAGTTTCACACCGCGGTCGTGTGCCTGGTGGTACGGCCGTGCGCCCTTAAAGGACGGGAGGAATGAGTGGTGAATGTTAATCGCTTTCCCATCAAGTTTTCGGGTCAGCTCATCGGAGAGGATCTGCATGTAGCGGGCCAATACGACCAATTCGATGTCGAATTCGTCGACCAGTTCGATCAGCCGTCGTTCGGCCTCGGCCTTGTTATCTGTACCGTCATCCTTTTTGATAATCGGAATGTGTACGAAGGGCACATCATAGAAGTAGGCCATGGGTTGTAGGTCCAGGTGGTTGGACACAATCACTGGAACTTCTACCGGCAGCGTGCCGGAGTGTTGCTGGAAGAGCAGCTCGTTCATGGTTCGGCCGTCTTTGGAAACCATGATCAGGGTGCGAGTTTTTGCGGCCGCATCATATACTCGGGCATCCATGTCGAATTCTTTAACCACGTCGGCAATGGCCGCTTCGGTGTCGGCTACCGTGGCGACGGTGGAGAACTGGACTCGCATAAAGAAGGTGCCGCTATTGGGTGAGTCAAATTGTTGGGACTCAGAGATATCCCCGCTAACGCTGAGGAGTGCCCCGGTGATGGCGTGGACAATGCCAGGCTGGTTTTTACAGGACAGGGTGACAATGAGCGTATTCGTGCCGGTGACCATAAAGAAGAATCCCTTCAATCGTAGAGTTATCCGTCGCTATATTATCGTGAAACCACCGCCCGTCCACTATCAAAGTGTCATATATCGAGAAGCAAACCGGTGTTCTGGCGTTGAGTTGCCAGCACCAAGTGATCCGTCCGGTGCTCTTCGACGGCGGTCTGGGGAACGAAAAATGCCGGCCCCTCACGAAGGGGGCCGGCATTTTCTTAGGGGTTCGTCAGCGCGACGGGACAGTTAGCTTAGCGCTGGTTGTCCAGTGGGTCGCCGCCTGGCTGCTGATCGCCGACGACGGCACCAGCGCGCACATTTTCTTCAATGCGCTGACCGATGGTTGCGTCGATATTCTTCCAGTACTGGATGGCGTTCGACAGGACCGGCTCGATGACGGTCTCGAGTGCACCGGACACGGTGTCAACCAGGCCATCGCGGTCTTCCTGGGTGAATACCTTGTTGATCAGGGTGTTTGGCTGAACGAAGTCGTTGTCGTCTTCGCGCAGGGTGTATGCGGAACGCACGAGGTCGCCGTCGGACTCCCATGACACATCGATGGGGCCTTCTTCATCCGACCATGAGTCACCGAAGGAGTTCGGGACGTATGGGCGGCGGGCGCCGGTGTGTTCGTACCACATGTTGCCTTCGAAGTTATAGGTGTGCACTTCGTTGATGGGGCGGTTGACCGGTAGCTGCTGGAAGTTGGTACCAATGCGGTAGCGCTGGGCATCCGCGTAGGCAAAGTTGCGTCCCAGCAGCATCTTGTCTGGTGACATACCGATACCTGGAACCATGTTGCCCGGGGAGAATGCAGCCTGCTCGATTTCGGCGAAGAAGTTCTCCGGGTTGCGGTTGAGTTCCATGGTGCCCACCTTGATGCGTGGGTAGTCATCCAGTGGGATGGTTTTGGTCAGGTCGAAGATGTTGTGACGGTAGGTCTTGGCGTCTTCGTATGGGACAACCTGAACGTACAGCTCCCATGATGGGTTGTCGCCGCGAGCGATCGCATCGTAGAGGTCGCGACGGTGGTATTCAGCGTCCTGACCGGCCAGTTTTTCGGCTTCTTCGTTGGAGAGGTTTTCCAATCCCTGGTTGGTCAGGAAGTGGTAGCGCACCCAGAAGCGTTCGCCTGCGTCGTTGACCCACATGTAGGTGTGTGAGCCGTAACCGTTCATGTTTCGCCAGGTTTTTGGTAGACCGCGTGGGCCCATCAGGTAGGTGACCTGGTGAGCGGTTTCTGGGTTTTGTGACCAGAAGTCCCACTGCATGGTGTTGTCACGCAGCCCATTTTCGGGCAGGCGTTTCTGCGAACGAATGAAGTGTGGGAACTTCATGGGGTCACGTACGAAGAAGATCGGGGTGTTGTTTCCGACCAGGTCGAAGTTGCCTTCTGAAGTGTAGAACTTCAGGGCAAAACCGCGAACGTCGCGCCAGGTATCTGGGGAGCCCAGTTCACCGGCAACGGTCGAGAACCGTGCCAGCATTTCAGTTTTTTCACCGGGCTGGAACATTGCAGCCTTGGTGTATTTCGATACATCTTCGGTCACGGTAAAGGTACCGAATGCGCCGGAACCTTTGGCGTGCGGGCGACGTTCTGGCACATTCATGCGGTTGAAGTGTGCCAGGGTTTCTACCAGGTGGTGATCGTGCAGGACGATCGGGCCATCCGGACCAACGGTTAGCGAGTTACGGTCGCTAACAGCAGGGATACCGGCCGATGTAGTCGACCCGGTAGCATGAGGTGTTTTCTTCTCAGCCATTAAGTCAGTCTCCTTAGACCATGTGAGGATGAAATAGTGGACAACGGTTTACGCTGACATTTCGGTGCTTGGAACGGTTGCGTGTTCAATGTTGTCTAAACATTGTTGGCACGTTCCGTAGTACACGACATCTGCCATGTCGATAACCATGCCGTGTGTTTTCGCTGGGGTCATGCACGGGGCGCTGCCGTGTTTGCAGGGCACATCTTCGATGCGTCCGCACCGGCGACAGTGTACGTGATGGTGGTTATCGGCGTGTTGAATTTCGAAGCGGGCCGCAGTTGGGCCGAACTCCAATTTTCGAATCAGTCCGACGTCCACCAGCGATTGGACCACGGTGTAGATCGATTGAATGGTGATCGCAGGTAGGGTCAGGCGAACCTGGTTCAACAGTTCATCTGCGGTTGCATGGGGGAAGCCTTCAAGGGCCTCCAGCGTTGCAACGCGCTGACGTGTAGACCGCAAACCGGTTGCCCGGATACGCGACGGCCAATGATATGGCTGGCCAATATTGGTCACCTTTACCTCCTTCGTCGATCCACTGCCCCATTATGCCACTTTTGAATGATTCATAAAAGTCGGTGACGCGTCTCATGGTTTAGGTGGTCTGCGCGGCGTGCCGTATGGCAGCCACAGCGGCGCGGCGGCCGGCACGGGTGGCGCCAATGGTAGACGCCGATGCACCATAGCCGACCAAGAAGAGTCCGGGTTTGGCCGACACTGTGACGCCGTCTGGCTCGACTTTCACACCACCCTGTGCGGTTCGAATCGCCAACGGATCAAGATGTCCCAAGCTGTGGTGGAACCCCGTGCCCCACAAAATCGCGTCGATTGGGGTAACCCACTGATGCGCGATATCAGTGCCATGGCCCGGCAGTACTTCAGTGTTGCGGTGGAGCTGAGCGACTCTGGGATCTGCCTGCCGCAGCAAATCATCCACCGCTGGACCCTGGGAATTGATGGTTGCGCCATCCGGGCCAGCGCCGTTGATCACCACCTCATGGGGACCAAATGAGTCAATGAACCCCCGAAACACCAAAGTGCCCCGGTTAATATATGCCAGACTTTCGTTGGTCAGGGCCAGACCCGTATTGGACACCACGGATTGTGGTGCCCGCCCCGCCCTGACCTGTGTGGTGACACGCTGTTCGACTTTACGGCCCCAGTTCGGATCAAAACGTGCAGGATTCCAACGCGGCAGGGAGCGCGAAACCCACACCGTGTGATCCGTGACGTCCTCGAGCATCATCAAAAATTGTGTTGACGACGCACCACCACCGACCACCAGCACTCGCTGGTCACGAAAATCTTCGACGTCACGAAAAGTCTTGGTGTGCCACTGCTGCCCCTGAAACGTCTCGAGCCCAGGGTAGTACGGCATATTCGGAGTCTCCCAGGTTCCAGTGGCATTAATGACCGCCGTCGCCGTAAAATCACCAGACTCGGTCGACACATAGAAAACGTCGTCGGCAATTTGTGTCACAGCGTTGACTTTTGCTGGACGAATCACGGACAGCCCCAAGTGCTCTTCATACGCGCCGTAATATTCACCAACCACCTCGGAGGCCGGCCGCCACGTATCCGGGTTGTCCAACGGGAAACCCGGAAGATCATGCACACCGTGCGCGCGTCCCAGGGTGAGCGCATTCCAGCGGTGCCGCCACGCTCCACCCGGGCCGTCATTGCCGTCCAATACGACGAAATCGCGGCCCGGGATCAGTCCCCGACGATGTAATGTGCCAGCGGCCGAGAGACCAGCTTGGCCGGCCCCAATAATGATGAGGTCGAAATGCCTGGTGGCAGGAACACGACTGGTGGGTGCGGCTGACGTCATACGGCCAGGGTAGTAGAAGTGCTGCCACAAAGCTGCGGTTGGCGACAAACTGTACGCCGTCGGCGTCCAAGACCACTATGATGAGTTGGGTCGTCGAGAATTTTTTTCACCAGGAGTGCGATGTCTGTAATATCGAATGTCAATAACGCCCCGCTGTCCGAAGTCGATCCCGAGATTGCCGAGGTGCTGGGACTCGAATTGGGTCGCCAACGGAATACCTTGGAAATGATCGCTTCGGAAAACTTCGTGCCCCGCGCAGTTTTAGAAACCCAAGGGTCGGTACTGACCAATAAATACGCCGAAGGCTATCCGGGACGTCGCTACTACGGTGGTTGTGAACACGTCGATGTGGCCGAAAATTTGGCGATCGAGCGTGCCAAAGCCCTGTTCGGCGCCGAATACGCCAACGTGCAGCCACACGCTGGGGCACAAGCCAATGTTGCTGTGATGGAAGCCCTCATGGAACACGGCGACACCATGATGGGACTCTCGCTGGATCACGGCGGTCACCTGACACACGGTATGCCGTTGAACTACTCCGGACGCCGCCACAATATTGTGGCTTATGAAATTGACCGCGATACCTTCCGCATCGACATGGATAAGGTCCGTGAACAGGCGCTCGCGGAACGTCCCAAAGTGATTGTTGCCGGCTGGTCCGCGTACCCTCGCCAGCTGGACTTTGAGGCCTTCGCTTCCATCGCCGAAGAGGTTGACGCCAAACTGTGGGTCGACATGGCACACTTTGCTGGTCTGGTCGCCGCCGACCTGCACCCCAACCCGGTGCCCTACGCGGATGTGGTGTCTTCTACCGTGCACAAGACACTCGGTGGTCCACGTTCCGGTTTCATCCTTGCCAAAGAACAGTACGGCAAGAAAATTAACTCCCGTGTGTTCCCTGGCCAACAGGGCGGGCCACTCATGCACGCGATTGCCGGTAAAGCGGTTGCCTTCAAAATTGCTGCCTCTGAAACCTTCAAACGTCGTCAAGAACGTACCCTGGAAGGGGCACGAATTCTGGCTGATCGACTCACCGCAAAAGACGTCGCCGACGCCGGAGTGTCAGTATTGACCGGGGGCACCGATGTGCACCTGGTGCTGGTGGATCTGCGCAACTCCAAACTGGACGGCAAACAGGGTGAAAACATCCTGGATCAGGTTGGCATCACCGTCAACCGTAACTCGGTGCCATGGGACCCACGGCCACCCATGACCACCTCCGGCCTGCGGATTGGCACCCCGGCCCTGGCAACCCGCGGTTTTGGTACCCAGGAATTCACCGAGGTCGCCGATGTCATTGCAGAAGCCCTAAAACCCAACCCGAATGTCGAAGCCCTTCGCGCACGCACCGATAAACTCGCCGAAGACTTCCCGCTCTACGACGGTTTGGAAAACTGGTAATACTCGAGTGCTCACCGAGTAATGACAGCGTCCGGGCCCATCACTACACTAAGTGCATGTGCCCGGACGAGGGTTAATGCTGAAAGTTGAACAATTAGACAAGGACGTCGCTACCACATGACTGCGCTGAAACTAGACGGCCGCGCCACTGCGGCTCAAATGAAAGAAGACCTTGCCACGCGAGTTTCGAAACTCAAGGAACAAGGGATCACCCCCGGTCTGGGTACCGTACTGGTTGGCGCTGATCCGGCGTCACAATCCTATGTCGGAGCAAAAATCCGTGACATGGAAGAAATCGGTATCAATTCGCTGCACCGCGAGCTGCCGGAAACCGCGAGCCAGGACGAAGTATTAGCGGTCATTGACGAACTCAATAATAATCCTGAGTGCACCGGCTATATCGTGCAGTTGCCACTTCCAAAACACATCGACACCGATACCGTATTGGAAGCCATTGACCCAGCAAAAGATGCCGACGGTCTGCATCCGCTCAACCTTGGCCGGCTGGTCGCCAATGCTGGCGGGGAAGTCACCTGGCCGTTGCCGTGCACACCAAAAGGGTGTCTAACTCTGCTGCGCAATTACGACATTGACACCCAAGGCAAAACCGTCCTGGTGATCGGCCGCGGCATTACCATTGGTCGTCCCGCAACCCTGTTGTTCACCCGCCGTGATGTCAATGCCACCGTCATCGCCGCGCACACCGGTACCACCAACATGGATGAGCTCATTGGACAGGCCGACATCATCATTGCCGCCGCCGGCAGCCCCGGCATGGTCACCAAAGATCTTGTTAAAGACGGCGTCGTGGTGCTGGATGTTGGTGTCTCCCGGGAAACCAAAGAAGATGGCAAAACCCGCATTGTCGGTGACGTCGCACCGGACGTCGCAGACGTTGCCGCCGCAATGTCACCAAACCCGGGCGGTGTTGGTCCGATGACCCGCGTCGAATTGGTCGCAAACGTGGTAGAAATCGCAGAACTCAACGCCACCAAAGCCTAAGGCTCAGCCAAAACACTGGCTGCAACGCGATCCCTCGGCAGGTAGAACACCGGTCGAGGGATCGTGGTGTTAGCGTACGGGATAATGTTCGTGACCAATTGGGACCTGAGCCCATCCATGCGAGATACTGGAAGTTATGCAGTCCATCGAATCTTCAACACACCGCCGCGGTCTTCGACTAACCAATGTCGTCCTGCTGGTGGTAATCATCGCCTTTATCGTGGCCGTGATTTTTGCCGCCAACAACAACGACGTCATCGGGTGGCTGGTAGTGGCCATCTCCGCCGGTTGGCTAATCCTGACCTTGGTCTCACTGATTATGGTGCGCCGTGGTGCACGAGCAGTGCAGAAATCGGCCCGAGACCTCGGATCAAATATTGCGGCAGCATCCGCGGGAGGCAGCGTCGTTGATGCTGCTGATCCGATGCGCGACACCAAGGTCGACCATTCACTCAAAATTGTCGAAGTCCAAAAACGCGTGATTACTGACGAACTGGCCAAGGGCACCCAAGAAGCCGATTTCGAGATGATCGAACGTGCCCTCGACACGATTGAAATGACCGCAGCAAATGCTCGCGACATGCTCAACCCAGACCGTCACACCAACCGTAAACCCGATGAGGGCAACGGTCCCAACACCATCACTGGCGACATCATCAACTAGAAAGAATTATGCACTCCAACGCTGCTGACCCCAAGGCTGATAACACTCTTCGCGTAGCAACTGTGAATGTCAATGGAATCCGTGCCGCCCATCGGCGCGATATGGCATCCTGGTTCGCTGGTCGGAACATCGACATCATTACGCTCCAGGAAGTTCGTGCCCCCGAAGAAATTCTGCACAAACTGCTCACCGATATTGTCGGGGACGAATGGGAAACCATCCACATTCACGCCGAGGAAGCCGAAGCCAAAGGTCGAGCAGGCGTAGCCATCGCCTCTCGACTGAAACCACTGGAAACGCGCTCTCGCCTGGCTGATGGGATCAATGACTCGGGGCGTTGGATTGAAGCAGACTTCAACGCACCAGACGGTTCCGTGGTCACCGTTGCCAGCGTGTATGTGCATTCCGGCGAAGTCGACACCCCAAAACAAGATGACAAATACGTCTTCCTTGACGCGATGGTTGACTACCTGCCACAGATGAAAGCCCGCAACGACCTGTCTGTCATCACCGGTGATCTGAACGTGGGCCACACCGAGCTGGACATCAAGAACTGGAAAGGTAACGTCAAAAATTCTGGTTTCCTGCCAGAAGAACGCGCATACTTCGATAAATTCTTTGCCGCCGAACAGCTCAACTGGGTCGATGTCGGACGCCGGATGGCCGGCGAAGTGGCTGGCCCATACACCTGGTGGTCCTATCGTGGAAAAGCCTTTGACAACGATGCTGGCTGGCGTATCGACTACCAAGTTGCCACCCCGCAACTGGCTGAGAAAGTGACCAAAGCCGTTGTGGACCGTGCACCCTCCTATGACGCACGCTTTTCGGACCACTCACCACTCGTGGTCGATTACCAGTTTTAGAAAGGCCCATTCGTGTCTACCAGCCAGCCAACACCGGCCGATATTCTGGCCACTGACCTGACCAAAACCGCACATCTGACATCAGCCGCCGCGCATCCGCGGGTGCTGTCTGGTATGCAACCGTCAGCCGATTCTTTACATTTGGGCAACTACCTGGGCGCACTGGTCAACTGGGTGAAAGTACAAGAGGATTTCGAAGCGTTTTACTTCATCCCGGATCTTCATGCCATCACCGTGCCACAAGACCCGGAAGACCTCATCAAACGCACCCGCGTCGCCGCCGCACAGTATATTGCCGCAGGTATTGATCCCGAACGTTCCACCCTATTTGTGCAATCGCATATTCCTGAGCACACGCAGCTCACCTGGATTCTTTCCTGTCTGACCGGGATGGGCGAAGCGTCACGGATGACCCAGTTTAAAGACAAAACTGCGCGTGAAGGGGTAGACGCTTCGGGCGTTGGCCTCTTCACCTACCCGATGTTGATGGCCGCAGACATTCTGCTATATCAACCTCACGGTGTTCCGGTGGGCGACGACCAGCGACAGCATATCGAACTGACACGAACGCTCGCGCAACGCTTTAACCACCGTTATGGTGAAACCTTCGTTGTGCCGGTGGGTTTCTACCCAGAAACCGGTGCTCGGATCTATGACCTGCAAAACCCGACATCGAAGATGTCCAAATCCGCGGTCTCACCCAACGGTCTGATCAATATTCTGGACGAACCCAAAGTGACCGCGAAACGCATCAAATCAGCGGTCACCGATGCTGGAACAGAAGTCACCTACGACCGTGAAAACAAGCCCGGTGTATCGAACCTGCTGGATATTTTCGCTTCGGTTACCGACCAAAGCGTTGACCAGCTCGTTGCAGCATACGAAGGGAAAATGTATGGCCACCTGAAAGTGGATCTGGCCGAAGCCGTCACCGAACGGCTAGCACCCATCCGCACACGGGCACTTGAACTGTTGGATGACCCGGCAGAACTGGATCGTATTCTGGCGCTCGGCGCGCAGAAAGCCCGCAGCGTTGCCGCACCTGTACTAGACGAAGTGTATAACAAGTCTGGTTTCCTCCCACTGGCGCGCTAAACGAAGCACACCTGATACGACGCCCGGCTGAAACTCAGCCGGGCGTCGCTGTTCACAGACCGAAACTCATTCTCTGGGCGTAGCAAAAATTCAGTCGCAGAGTGGAAGCCAAGAGTAGGTCAGTTTTGGCAGACTTAACCACAGTTACAAAACTGACACCAAAGGACCACCGTGAGTACCACTGCGCTAGAAAGCCCTCCACTGTTAGAAACCGAAAATCTTGTTCGAGTTTTCGGGACCGGTTCCAACCGGGTTGCCGCCTTACAAGGCCTCACTTTTGGGATTCAGCAAGGCGAGTCTGTCGCCATCATCGGCAAATCCGGGTCTGGAAAATCCACTCTGATGCACCTGCTGGCGCTCCTAGATCAGCCCACCTCCGGTGTTGTAGCGATGCGCGGCAAGGTCGTCTCTGACTTGAAGCCCAAAGAAATTGCCCACGTCCGCAATACGACCTTCGGATTCGTATTTCAGCAGTTCTTTCTGAACGCTCAGGAAACCGTTCTCGAAAATGTGACGCTGCCGTTAAAGATCGCCCGAGTGTCAAAAGCGGAGCGAAACGAGCAGGGCACCAGAGTTCTTGAAATGTTGGATATGGGGGACAAGCTCAAGGCAAAAGCAGCCAACCTGTCGGGTGGCCAACAGCAACGCGTATCTATCGGACGCGCACTGATCAACTCACCCGAAATCCTGTTTGCCGATGAACCAACCGGAAACTTGGACTCCGAAACCTCAGCGGTCGTCGAGGACATTTTATTTGGCCTCAACGCAGAAGGCCAAACCCTGATCATCGTCACCCACGATGAAGATCTCGCTGCCAAATGTGACCGCCAGATCCGGATTCAAGATGGCCAGATTCTGGAAGATACGGGGAAATAATGCGCCTTCGAGATATTTTTAGCACCGCACTGGCAAACACGCTGCGCACGAAACTCCGAACCTTCCTTACCGTGACCGCGGTGGTTGTCGGCGCCTTTACCCTGACTGTGACCTCCGGCATCGGTGCCGGCATCAACAAATATATCGACGCCCAAGTTGATGCCATGGGCGACACCAATATGGTCTATGTTATGCCCGCCCAGACCACCGACGCGTCGGTCGGAATCACCGCGAATGAGCCCCAAGAATACGACCCGGATGCTCAAAGCTCTATGTCAGAATTCGGTATGCCCGCGATCGATGAAGATGACATTGATGCACTTAAACAACTAGACCACGTCGAGTTCGTTGACCCGCTGGTATTCGTAGATATCGAATACCTAGAAACCGCGGAGGGAGACCAATACGCGGTGCCATCAGCTGGCTTCCCCTCAGAACAAACGATGGTGGAATATGCGGCCGGCGGCGCTGGGTCCACAGCTGATGATGCCTATGAGCTTGTTATCCCCACCGCGTGGTTAACAGCCCTGGGCATCCAGGATGTGGCCAACGCCGACCAAGCCCTAGGCGAGACTGTCACGCTAGGGGTGCAAGACCTGGAGGGCACGACCGAGACTCTTGAGGCAACGATTGTCGGCGTGGCCGAAGAGACCATTACCGGTGCTGGTAGCACTCCCATCCCATCACATGGGCTGACCCAACGCATTGCTGAAATCAACAACTCCGCGGCCGGCACCACGATTCCCTACACCTATGTTCAGGCAATCCTGACGGTCGACGACCTAGCGTCCAACGAAACCCAGGTTAAAGCTGACCTGGAAGACATCGGGATGACCGGCCAGACCGTCGAAGACCAGATGGGCCTGCTGGGCGGGATCATTGATGCGATCACCTGGGTCTTCAATGGTTTCGCACTGATCGCGCTACTGGCGGGAAGCTTCGGTATCGTCAATACTTTGCTTATTTCAGTTCAAGAACGCACCCGACAGATTGGTCTCTACAAAGCTCTGGGCATGACCAATGGCAAGGTTTTCACCCTATTCTCCACCGAAGCCATCGTCATCGGGCTGATGGGTTCAATTATCGGGATCGGTCTGGGAGCGGCTGTGGGTGTCGTAGGAAACTCCATGCTGATCAGCGGCCCGCTAGACTCCGTACCTGGACTCTCGTTATTTGCTCTTGAGCCGGCGTCGTTGCTGGTCATTGCCGCAGTGATTATTATTATCGCGTTCCTTGCCGGCACGCTGCCAGCTCGCCGAGCCGCGACCAAGGATCCCATTGAAGCCCTCCGATACGACTAAGGTTCCATAAGTACCTGGGACACCGTAGAGAAGTGAGAAACACATTATGACTGAATCACCAGAAAATAAATACGGCACAACACCGTATTCACCAAGCCACATGCACAGTCTGGGGGAGGAGCCGCGGTCCGCGACCCTCACTAAGACCCTGATCTGGCCGCTGCTGGTCCTCAACCTGATCACCGCAATTATCGGTCTATTGGCTTTCCAAGCAGCGGGCACCGCCCAATACCTGGAACAGAACCTGCCGCCGGGTGAACTTGAGAGCTTCA
>Ga0209487_1001361_pt1 | contig 20707 bp, 12 predicted proteins | sample Poulit2012_FD_187524 | JGI IMG/M metagenome (GOLD analysis project Ga0209487, IMG submission 187524) | Agricultural soil microbial communities from Georgia to study Nitrogen management - Poultry litter 2012 (SPAdes) (version 2) | ecosystem: Environmental > Terrestrial > Soil > Agricultural land...
ATGGTGACGTTGGCAGGCTCAGGGAGCTGGAAGGGTAGCCGGGCCGAATATCGAACAGGATTCGGATAAACCTGACCGAGTCCAAGCTCCGCCGGTAGTTCGTTGACGGCCACCGATGTTGCATCGGATTCAATATAGGCGAATGATCTGACTTCAGATTCCCAGCCATTATCCCGGTTAGTAACCCGCCAATAGTATGTGCCAGAGACCTCGGGCGAATACTCGTAGCTAAACACACCTATCCGATCGATCAGGACCAGCGTCGATTCGAAAGCAGGATCCTGGGAAATACTAAGTCTGAATCGCGGTGTACGGAAGTCCCCGGTCCACTCGAACACCACGGTGCCGGTGACTTCGCTGCCGTCCTCGGGCGACAACAACTCAGGTGTCTCAAGGGGCACCGAGCTATCTAAAAGAAGTGACGGATAGGACGCGCCCTCTTCGATCGTCCAGGTGGAACCGAAAGGCCACGCTTCAAAACTCTCGCTCTTGCGCATCTCGGTTGTAGTCAGTCCTCGTATTCCCTCATCTCGGCCGTCACCCACGCCAACGTCAACGCCGCCGACCTCACGATTCCAGTAGCTGGAAAAAACTCCCCTATGGTTCTCGCCGATCAGCCCGCCAACCTTGGATGTACCTGTCACGGACCCGGCCGCATAACTTCTTCGGATCGTCTCGTCGGCCCAGTTGTATCCCAGTAACCCACCGACCTGGCTGTTTCCGCGGACCGAACCCGTCGCAAACACATCGTAAAGTTCGAATCCCCGATGTTGGCCGATAAGCCCCCCGACTTCGTCACCATCAGCCGTAACGGCTCCTGTCGCGTAGGAATGAAAGATCGTTCCTAATGAAGTAGCCCCTACCAATCCTCCTACACGCGTTTTCCCGGTTACATCTCCCGATGCGTGGCTTCCGGAAACTCTAGTGCTGGATGCTCGCCCGACCAGTCCTCCGGCACCACCCTCCGCCGCGTTCAGTCCCTCTACATCTCCAGTTGCATAGCCATCAATAAGACGAGATGAGTTCATTCGCCCCACCAGACCTCCGACATGTTCGTATCCGAGAACCGATCCCGATGCGTGTACTCGCTCAAGCCCCATAAACGATGCGGAGCCAAGGAGTCCACCAACCCGGTTCCATCCGCTGACGGTAACCGCGGCCGAACTGGAGTCTATGCGCGTGTTCGTGTACTCGGCGCTACCAATGAGGCCGCCCGTATCGTCAGTCCCGGATACGCTACCCGTTGCAGAGCTTCCTGTTACGTGCCCGGCACGCTCAAGGAATCCAGCAAGACTTCCTGTAAAGCGTTCGCCCTTAACCACGACATCCTCCAGGCGAACATTGCGGATTACACCTTCCTTCACGCACGCAAATAGACCGGTGCCTGTCCCCTTCCTTTCGATCGTTAATCCCGATACAGAGTAGCCGGCACCATCGAATACACCGGTGAAGCATTCATGGGTGCGGTCCGAAACGTATGAACCTATTGGAGCCCATCCCTCGTCCGCGTTCCAGGGCGGACGCCCAAGGTCGATATCTGCGGCCAGTACGTAATGATCCCCGAGCCCTCCGCGAACTCTATGTAGCTGCTCTGCCGACGTAATCCGCCACGGGTTTTCTGCTGATCCATCTCCACCTGCAAACGGAACAGCGAGCCTTCCCTGGACACGTCGTGAGGGAGTTGATTCGAGTTGGCTCTCCTCGACCAAATACACGCTGGTAACGTAATAAATGTAGTCCTGATCGGACCGGGCATCTTTATCATGATACTCGGTTGTCGACAACAATGAGTCGACATTTACCAGCTCCCCGTTTCTGTAGAGATTATATCCCGATAGCTCAGCCGCACTCGGCGCCGTTTCCCATCGGATCACATTGGACGTGCTCGCCCCTTCAACCTCTACACTTATTGGCGCCGGTAAGTTGTGTCCCGCAAGAGAGCCCTGCCACTTGTGATACGGGTACGAGACGCCTTCTTCAATAATCCAGGGGCCTTCGGGTGAAAAATCCCACCCCTCAAATGTAGCGCTGGAGATAAGTTCAGCCGTCGTCCTCATACCATCGTCGGCACCTATGCTGTCTGCTACGTCGACATTCCAGTAGCTGCTTCCGGAGGGCATACCTAGTGACGCGTTCGCTTCAACTAAGCCCACGCCATAACTATTACTTACGGTAGCTGCGGTGCTAATCAAGCCTACTACAGATTCGCCTTGAACGAGGCACATGGAGTAGCTATTGTTGATCCGTCCGATGCCGATGGTGCTATTCCCCGCCAATCCTCCGACAAAAACGTTTCCTCTCACCGTTCCTGTCGCAAATACCTCATCCAAGGTGCCCATTATGCGTGCGGTAAACGCGCCGGCAGTGGAACCCGTGAGGTTGACGTTCGCCAGGCCCATGCGAGATACCATCCCGTTTTCCGCGATTACACTAAACAAACCGGCGCTCTCGTCAGGTCGATCAACGGTAAGCCCTGAAATTATGTGGCCGCCGCCATCCAGCGTGCCGGAGAAAGAAGGTATCGGCTCCCAACCTTCGCCTTCGTTCCACGGTGCAACACCCAGGTCGATATCGTTAACCAGCCGGTAATGCCCGTCCGGGTTGAAACGAATCGCGGAGAGTTCTTCCGCCGTTGCGATCTGCCAGGGATCATCAATCGTTCCGCTACCAACTGGAATGACATAAGGCATAGCCGTGACAGTACGTGACGGCGATTCTAAGTCCTGACCATCCAGCGAATACACAGCCGCAACGCGGTACTGATAGGTAGTATAGTTTACCACCGCGAGGTCAACGAACGTTGTGTCGGTAACCAGACCGCCCGTCGTGATGAGATCCCCATCCCGATATACCCGGTAGCCAAGCGGCGCTACCTGCAGAGGCAGTTGCCAGCGCAGGTGAACCTGCTCGTTGCCCTCTTCCGCCGTTACCTCGCGAGGAGCCGACAGATTGTGGCCCCACACTCCTTTCTGCCACTGGAGATAGGGATACGACTGATTCTCTTCAATCGCCCACACACCATCTTCGGAGAAGTCGAAGTCGACGAATGATTCCCGTCGATGCATTTCGTCCGTGGTACGACCGACTCCTACCCCCGGCATAACAGGATTGGGTATTCCTGATAGGTCAGTATCCCAGTACCCCCCGACCTCGAGATCAAGATCGTGTCGAGATCCGAGCCCACTAATCATAATTCCGGACGTTTCGACTGCCGCAAAGGAATTCTTGACGGAGCCCGCCTCGATCGAGGCGACTAGACCGCCACTGTAACTACGACCCAATTGCGTAACGCTCCCCCTGACGTAGGAATCCGTGACATGCCCCTGGCTCGTCGATATCAGGCCGCCAACGGCGCCATCTGCATCAACGTCGGCAGCGACGAAGCTGCGAGACACGCGTCCGTAATTGGCACCAATCAGTCCGCCGACCGTAAATCTCCCTCTGACATGGCCGGACACAAAGCTCTCCGTGACATTGCCACTGGAGATCGCCGCTAAACCTCCCACCTGATCTAAACCTCGTATCGACGCCTCGGTCAGCCCGAGTCGCTTGACCTCGCCTCCCGTACCAATCCTGTTGAACAGGCCTACATCAGACGTCTGGGGGCGGTATATGACGAGCCCTCTTATAACCTTGCGATTGCCGTCGAGTGACCCCGTGAACGGATTGGGGCCGATCGGCTGAAATCCAGCCCCACCGTTCCAAGAGACGGTCTCTGACGCATCAATGTCGTTGATGAGGATAAAGTGGTCGCCGAGGTGGCTATTAACCGATTGTAGTTGCTCGACTGTGGCGATTTGAAAGGGATCGTCGAACGTACCGCTGCCGCCGGCAAACTGTGCACGGGCAGGTGAAACGAGAGTGATCAGCGAGAAGATGAGGAATGCGGCGTACTTCTCGCCGTCATGGAGGATCGTCATCGGGATTATCCGGGGTTAGAGGCAATAGTATTCATCCTCCGCTCTGCGCCGCCGAATAATAATTGGGCGCCTCCCTCGATCCTTAATGTACGGCCCGGCGTCGGATTCTTACCACACCCTAATGGGCCGTTTACGAGGTACCCCTCAACTAGACGTCGTAGCCATCAAAAAAGCCCGACCCCCATTCCGGGAGCCGGGCTTTCTGCCGATCTTAGATCGTGCGGAGGCAATTAGCCGATCCGCTGCACGTTGGCGGCGGCGAGGCCTTTCGGCGTGCGCTCAACATCGTACTCGACGACTTCGCCGTCGCGCAGGCCTTCGTCCCAGCCGAGGCCGGAAACCGCGTTGCGGTGAACGAAAACGTCTTTGCTGCGATCATCGGGCTCAATGAAGCCGAAACCTTTGTCGGCGTTGAACCACTTTACCTTACCCTGCATGTTGGTGTTGTTTTTGGTCCTCTTCGAATGCAAAACCCGCCCGAAGAGTCCCAGTAAAGTACACCTTGCAGGCAGTCTCGCTCTGTGAGCGACACGGTACAGTTATTAAATGAGCCTGTGCAACCACTCCCCGCGGCGAAAGGTTGCATCGGCCGCGCAGAGCACGAAATAATTGTCGATGAACCTGATTGTCGATGAACCTGATTGTCGATAAACCACGGTCCCGTTAAAGACGACCTTTACGTACCTTGGGCGGGCGCGTTCACGAAGCATCATCATCACGAATCCCATGTCCTCTCCTCTCGTCGCGATTGCTATGGGCAGCGAATCCGACCTGCCGACCATGCGTGACGCGGCCGACGTCCTGTCTGAGTTCGACGTCCCGTTCGAGACGCGCGTGTTGAGCGCCCATCGGACGCCGGATGCCATGGCTGACTATGCTCGTACGGCGCATGAGCGCGGCATCCGTGTGATCATCGCGGGCGCAGGTGGGGCCGCGCATCTGCCGGGGATGATCGCCGCATCGACTCCGCTTCCAGTTATCGGTGTGCCGGTGCCGACGCGGCATCTCAAGGGCATGGACTCGCTGCTGTCGATTGTGCAGATGCCGGGCGGTGTGCCTGTGGCGACCATGGCGATCGGGCAAGCCAGGAACGCGGGTCTATTGGCTGTGCAGATCCTTGCTACATCGAAAGAGTCTCTAATGCTGCGCCTCGTTGCCTACAAAGACGAACTTAAGGAGCTCGTTGCGGAGATGGATGAGCGGGTGCAGAAGTCGATCCGCCAGTAAAATCGGTCCTCGAATAAAGCGGGCTTTTATAAAATGCGAGGAGCCGAAGTCCACAACGGACCCCGGCTCTACGCAACCAACCAGAGGATGCTTGTCGGCGAACGTCAGGCGCTGACGAGTTTCCGCAGCTCTTCGTCTTCGATTCCCCGCAGACCATCGACCGTGACGATCGAGCCGTCGTCGTTGTAGTTAAGGTCGGCCACCTTCATGCACCGCAGCCAGGTCTTGCCGCCCGACATCGACGAGTCGTGGTAGAACAGATACCACTTGCCCTTGAATTCGACGATCGAGTGGTGCGTGGTCCATCCGATGACGGGGGTCAGCACGACGCCCTGGTAGGTAAATGGGCCGTACGGGTTATCGCCGATTGCGTAGACGATCAGGTGCGTTTCTCCCGTTGAATACGACAGGTAGTATTTGCCCTGATACTTGTGAACCCACGGCGCCTCGAAGAACCGGCGCTCCTTATCTGATTGCTTGATCGGGTCGCCGTTCTCGTCCAGGATCACGATCTCACGGGGCGTCTCGGCAAACTCCAGCATGTTATCGGCCATCCGGGCAATACGCGGACCGATCGCCGGGGCGTCGCCTTCCGGCTCTTCCGGCGCATCGGGATCATACTCGCCGGTCACCCAGCGCTGAAGCTGGCCTCCCCAGATCCCTCCCCAGTACATATAGTGCTCGCCGTCTTCGTCTTCGAACATCGCCTGGTCGATGCTGAAGCTGCCTTCCATCGGCTGCGGTTCGGGCTTGAACGGCCCTGCCGGGTTCGAACTGACACCAACACCGATCCGAAAGACGCCGGTACGATCCTTCAGCGGAAAATAGAGGTAGTACATCCCATCGCGGTGGGCGCAGTCGCCTGACCAGAGCTGGCGTCCTGCCCATGGGATATCGTCCACATGGATGGCGACCCCATGATCGATCACCTCCCCTCCTACTTCGTCCATGGAAAAGACGTGGTAGTCTTCCATAGCGAAGTGATCGCCGAAATCATTCTCCGGGATGCCGGCGTCAATATCATGCGATGGATAGACGTACAGGCGACCTTCGTACACATGCGCCCGGGGGTCGGCCGTGTACATATGTTTGACAAGAGGCTCTGTAGGTGCCATTGCTTCCAGTATTTTAGGAGGAAGAGGAGCTATGCTTCGAAGATAACCGGAGTGTATGTGCGAGGCAGTGAAGTATTGGTTGACGCCAGGTGCCCTCCTCAGGCAACACCGAGATCGCCCAGCATGCGGTCGATGCGGGTGTCGAGCTCACGCGCTACGTCGCGGTACCGCTTGGCCGAATCGAGTGGTGCATTGACGCTGCAGTAGAACTTGATCTTCGGCTCGGTGCCTGACGGACGAGCCGAAACCACGCCGCCGTCTTCCGTCACAAACTGAAGCACATTCGATTTCGGAAGGTCAATTGCCGTAGACTCACCGCCGCGCACATCGAACGCGCTCTGCGCCTGGTAATCTTTCACCGTGACGATGCTCGACCCACCGAGCGACTCCGGCGGATTCGTGCGGAAACGCGCCATCATCGCTGCGATGGCCTCCGCGCCTTCCTTCCCTTTCTTCGTGACGGAGATCAGCTTCTCACGGTAGAGCCCGAACTTCACGTACATGTCGACCATGGCCTGGTACAGCGACCGCCCGCGGGAGCGATGGTAGGCAGCCATCTCGGCGATCATCGTACACGATACCACGGCGTCCTTATCACGCGCGTGCTCACCAACGAGGTAGCCGTAACTCTCCTCCCCACCGGCGATAAACGTCCGCGAGCCTTCCAACTCGGTCATTATTGCGCCGATGTATTTGAACCCCGTCAGTACGTTAAAGCACTCGACGCCGCGTGCGGCGGCCAGCTTGTCCATGAGGTATGTCGTCACGATCGTCTTGACGACGTACTCATCACCAGTCAGTCGTCCCTGCTCTTTCCACTGGTCGAGCATGTAGTTCAGCAGCAGGCTGCCCGTCTGATTGCCGTTCAGCAGGATGAGATCGCCGCGGTCGTCCCTGATTGCGATCCCCACGCGGTCGGCGTCCGGGTCGGTGGCGAGGACGAGGTCGGCGTCAATTTCTCGCGCCTTCTCGAGCGCCATCGTCATCGCCTCTTCCTCTTCCGGATTGGGATAGATGACGGTGGGGAAGTTGCCGTCCGGCGTGCATTGCTCTTCAACGAGCGTCACGTTGGTGAAGCCATACGCCTCGAGCGCGCGCGGCACGACGTGCATCCCCGCGCCATGGATCGGCGAGTAGACGATCTTCATGTCGGCATGCTTGCGGATCACGTCCGGATTCACGCTCACCTTCGTCAGCGCGTCGATGTACTTCCGGTCGATCTCGTCGCCGATCGTTTCAATGAGATCATCATTGCGCCCAAAGCGGACATCCTCCACCCGAATCCCGGCAACCTCTTCAATGATGTTGACGTCGTGCGGCGCGATGACCTGACCTCCATCGCGCCAGTAGGCCTTATAGCCACTGTATTCTTTGGGATTGTGGGATGCAGTCAGCATGACGCCGCTGTGACAATCCAGCTCGCGGATGGCAAACGAGAGCTCGGGCGTCGGGCGGAGATCGTCGAAGAAGAACACCCGGATGCCGTTGGCGGAGAAGACATCGGCCACGACGTTCGCGTATGTCGTCGCGTTATTACGGTTATCGTGCGCGATGACGACGCGGATCTCTTCGTCCGGGTAGACCTTGCGGAGGTAATTGCTGAGGCCTTGCGTGGCCATCCCCAGCGTGTACCGGTTGATCCGGTTGGTGCCTACACCCATGATGCCGCGGAGGCCACCGGTGCCGAATTCGAGATCACGATAGAAGGCGTCGGTCAGCTCCTTAACGTCGCCGGCATCAAGCAGGCGTTGGACGGCTTGTCTCGTCTCTGTGTCGAATGATTCGGCGAGCCAGCTGTTGACGCGCGTCGCAATATCCGGCGAGAGGTCGCTCATGAGGTAGATCCGTGGTCGATGATTATTTCGTTGCTGATGACGGCCGAAGTTACGTCAAACGCCCGACCGTTTTCTCGGCGGGGGCAAGTGTTCGGGAAATCAATGACGATCCGACGGCCCGAATTGTCGGTCATGCCATCGAGAACGGCCGGGCGGCCGGAATTGACGATCGTGCCATCGCGACCAGCCGGGCGACGCATCACTTATTCCCCGGACACGACGACAGAATAGCGGGTGGTGTGCGACCTGCCGCCATACGGTGGTCGACGGATGCGTGCGCCCCTACCTCTGCCGGGATTTACGGTCGTGCCATCGCGACCGGCCGGGCGACGCATCCCGCATTCCTCGGACATGACGACAGAATATCGGATGGTGTGCGACCTGCCGCCGTACGGTGGTCGACGGATGCGTGCGCCCCTACCTCTGCCGGGATTTATGGTCGTGCCATCGCGACCGGCCGGGCTTCCCAAACTCCCCGCACTCCCCAAACCTTACTCAGCCGGCCGCGTCAAACCCCGCTGTACGCGCTGAAGCCGCCGTCGACGGGGATCACCGTGCCGGTGACGAACGAGGCGGCGTCGCTGCAGAGCCAGAGTACGGGGCCCTGGAGCTCGTGTGCCTCGCCGAAACGACCCATCGGCGTGCGGCGGATGATCGTCTCCGCACGCTCAGTGTACGTGCCGTCGTCATTCATCAACACCGCGCGGTTCTGCTCCGCGATAAAGAACCCCGGCGCCACAGCGTTGACGCGAAGTCCGTCTCCGAACTGCTTCGCCAGATCCACTGCCATCCACCGCGTGACGTTCTCGGTGGCGGCTTTGGCCGCAGAGTATCCCAACACACCGCTGATGGCCTGCATCGACGCCATCGACGACACGTTGACGATACTACCTCTGCCGGATTCCGCCATCGCCTCACCAAAAATGAGCGATGGATAAACCGTCCCGTGCAGGTTCAATCGCACGACATCGTCGAAGGCGTCGAACGGCATCGTGAAAACGGGCACGCCGTCGGTACGGGAACGGGCGACGTTTCCACCCGCAGCGTTGATCAGGATGTCGATCCGCCCCCATCTATCGAGCACTTGCCTCTTCGCATCCCGCAACTGCTGCTCATTCAGGACATCGGCCACGACGGCCATCGCCTCATATCCCTGATCGCTGAGTTCATCTGCCTTACTCTCGGCGGCTTCCGGATTTCGTCCGAGCACGGCAACACGCGCGCCGGCACCGGCGAGTGCTACGGCCATGCTTCCACCCAGCACACCGTAACCGCCCGTTACGACGGCTACGCGGTCGGACAAATCGTACGAATTAGAATAAGCCAATTGGTCAGGTAGGTTCGTTCGTGCCAACAAGCGTGCGCCGGAGTAGAACGCACGGGATAATAAGATTTGGGGCCGGCGCCGGCGACATTTCGGGGCACGCGTAAAATACTACAGGCGCCCGTCCAGGTTAAATCCCCGGAACATACAGACTCTGGATGTTCATGTAGTACTCGAGCGGATGTTCAGGCTGCTCGTACTCATCCGGAATGGGCATGTTGGAGAACGTCTGGAAATACGCCAGACTGGCGTCGCGCCACCAGCGCGCCTCCCGCTCCTGAATGGCGAGGAAATCCCGCACATCGTTGAATCGACGCTCGTCGACCTTCCCTTCCATGGCATCCCACGTGCGCTGCATGCTTCGGACGGTCTCGACGCCACGGTTGTATCGATAGACGAGTTCATTCCAGAGGTTGCGTCCCGATTCCATCTGATGAGTCCACGGCACGCGGTGGAACCACAGCAGGAGCTCTTCCGGCACGGTGTCGACGTCGCCGTACTTCTCACGCACCGGCGAGAAGTACTGCCCCACGGCGTTGCTCCCCGTCGCTGAGCGGTCGAAACCGATGCCTTCGCTGTCGGCACGGTGGTAGTAAACGGCCGTCCAGTCGGCACGCGGCCGATCCGACACCCATGGCCCCGGCCCGTAGTGGTGGCTCTCGGCCATCAAATGATGCAGGCCGAGCGGTGTCATGTAGTCGACGACTGCCTCACGCGACTTCATCATCATATCCTTGACCGGCGCGACGAACGAAGGATCGTTCGTAAACGTCATCGGAATCCACTCGTCGGCGATGGCTTCCGACGTCATGTTTGGATCCCAGGCGAGGCGACCAAAGGCGTACCAGTTGGCCTGCGAGAAATGGTGACTCGTCCAGTTGCGGTCGTTGCCGGTGTTGGCCACGCCAGCCATCGCTGTGACCGGGTAGCCGTGCAGCGATCCGTCGACGACGCGAGCCACGGTCGAGCCCGGCCCTTCAGCGTACGTGTCGGCCCGGAGCACCTCCTCGAACAGCGGCGCGAGGTAGGCCAGATGCGTGCCGTGCCCCAGGTACTCCTGCGTGATCTGGAACTCCATCATCAGCGGCGTCTCCGGCATCGCACCGAAGAGCGGGTGGAACGGCTCGCGAGGCTGGAAGTCGATCGGGCCGTTCTTGACCTGCACGAGCACGTTTTCGCGGAACTGACCTTCCAGCGGCACAAATTCGTTATAGGCCTGCTTGGCACGGTCGACCGGCTCTTCGTCTGAATAGACGAACGCGCGCCACATAACGATGCCGCCGTGCGGCGCGACGGCGTCGGCCAGCATGTTGGCGCCCTCCGCGTGCGAGCGGTCATAGTCCTGCGGACCCGGCTGCCCCTCGGAGTTCGCTTTGACCAGGAAGCCGCCGAAGTCCGGCACGTAGGAGTAAATCTCGGTGACTTTGTCTGCCCACCATGCTTGCACCTCGGCGTTGAGCGGGTCCGCCGTCGGCAGTCCGTCCAGCTCCATGGGTGCGCTGAAGCGGGCCGTCAGATACACCGTGATGCCGTACGGACGGAAGACATCGGCCAGCGCCGCCACCTTCTCGAGAAACTGCGGCCGCAGGATGTCGGCATTTGCGTTCACATTGGTGAGCACCGTCGCATTGATGCCGATCGAGGCATTGGCACGGGCGTAATCCGTGTACCGCGGATCGAGATAATGCGGCAGCTTCTGCCAATCCCACAGCGAGAATCCCGCATAACCGCGCTCGATCGTCCGGTCGAGGTTATCCCAATGATTTAGAATCCGATGCTCGATCGCGGGGCTCTCGGTGATGTCGAGATTCTCCAGCCGCTGGTGCGTCTGGATGAGACGCAGCAGATGGAACGCGCCGTAGAGCACTCCGACGTCTTCATTCGCCGCGATGACCACGCGCGAACCGTTTCCGTCCGACACATTCCGGATGATATATCCTTCCGAACCCACCTCGGACAGTGCTTTCTCCCAACCAAGACGGGCGATGGCGTCCGATGAGGCCGGTGTGCCGAGCAGCACGCGCCCGGCCCCTGCATCATCCACAAACTGGACCTCGCCAAGGAGCCCACCGAGGCCGCGTTTGAGCTCCTCCCGCGTCGCCTTCAACGTCGCCGACTCACCCGGCAGATTGACGCCGGTTATCACGGATGCATAATGCTCGGCGAGTGCCTGATCTTCAACAGGCCGATAGCGCAGCCAGAGATCGTATCCGTCTTCAACCGGGCAGTCGCGCGGAGCGGCATGCACGGATACCGATGACAGAAAAAGTACGGCGGCAAAAATCGTCTTGAACAGCAACGGCATGCTTTGCAAAGTCACAATGGTACGGAGGGAACGCGGTCGTCTTCGGGGTCGGCCCAGCGGTCGTTCGGGATGATCGGTGCCCAGCCCGGACGTAGCGGGTCCTGGTCGTAGGCATAACCGCCAAGCCGCTGGTAGAGTTCGTGGTACTCGGCAAGTTTATCGCGGTCGAGCTTCACACCGAGGCCGGGGCCCGTGGGTACGGCGATCTTCCCATCGACGTACGCCATCTTGCCGCCGACGATGACATCGTCGACGAGATGGTGGTAGTGAGCGTCGGCCGCAAAGGACAGGTTGGGGGTGACGGCGCCGAGGTGCAGCATCGTGGAGAGCTGGATGCCAAGTTCCCCCGAGGAGTGAACCGCCACGCCCAGCTGGAACGTCTCGCACACGCCGGCCGCCTTCACGCACGGGCGGATACCGCCCCAGAACGTGGTATCGAGCAAAACGACGTCGATCGACATGTTGCGGATGTTCGCCGCGAGCTGTTCGAAGTTGACCACCACGGTATTCGTGGCCAGCGGAGTTCGCAGGTTCTCACGCACACGGCGCATGCCTTCGAGCCCGAAGACGGGATCTTCGAAATAATCGTTGCGAAGGTCCTCGATCTCTCGGCCGAACCAGATGGCCTGTTCCGTCGACCAGACGCCGTTCGGGTCGAAGCGGAACGAGTCTCCATGCAGCTCTTCCGCGACCGCGCGATAAGCCTCGAGCTCGTATTCCGGGTGAAAGACACCGCCCTTCAGCTTGTGCGACCGGAAGCCATAGCGCTCCTTGAGCGACTTCGCCTCGGCGACGAGCTGATCGATCGTGCGGACTTCATTCTCACGGCTCTTTGGATGGGGATAGCGGAAGAACAGGTACGACGCGAACGGAACCTCGTCACGAAGTCTCCCTCCCAAAATATCCGACACCGGCACGTCCCACTTCTGGCCGATCAGATCCAGGCACGCAAACTCGAGCGCGGCCATGATCTGCGTGCGGTTGTTATAGAGCGACGCCGTCGGGTTTGCGATCAGAAATCGCATCTCTTCGATGCGCGCCGGGTCGTGTCCGAGCAGGTATGGCTTCATCGCCGCAAACGCGGCGGTAGCGATCTCTCCGCCGCCGCCCATCTCGCCGAGGCCGATGAGCCCTTCGTCCGTTTCGACCTCCACAATTGTACGAACGAAACGCCCCCAGTGGCTGCCGTTGGCATGGCGCAGCGGCGCCTCTAAGGGGACGGTCACGGGCGTCGCCCGGATGTCGGTAATGCGCATGTAAATGTACTCAGCCGCGTCGGACCGACGCGCAGTTAATTGTATTGATAGAGTTGAACGCGTTGAATGGCGTATTCACCGGGTGGAATACGAAGATGGCGCCCCTGGTGGCTCTGGTCGCCATTGAGCAAACGCCCCGGCACCCAGTTTTCGTCTTCGTACGTGCCCTCGTAAATCGAGAGGATGCCGGCCCGGCCGTCGCCCGCTCCGAATGTAAGCGTGATGCCGCTGCCGGCAACGAGCAATTCGTTGTCGGCGAGTTGTATGATGAGGCCGCCCCGCGGGTGGGAATGGTCAGGCTGCCATGGATCGCGAAATGCCACTGTGACGTCATACTCGCCGAATCGGAACTGCGTGTCGGAGTCGCCGACATTGCCCTCGAAATCAGTGACGGGAAGCACGCCGACCATCGTCCCCATCCCCTGGTGCTCCATAATGAGGTGGGATATCTGGCGCAGCACGTCGTAGCCTGCCGACAACGGGTCGTTCTTCGGATCGTCGATCGACTCGATTGAAAAGGGTCCGAAGCCAATCGCATTGTGGTTGCCGAAGACGTAGAACGCGTTGACGGCGGCTTCAGGTGCGCCGGCGTAGTGAGCCTCGGGAATGAAGAGCGGATTGCCCGGCTGGTCGTAGCGCGCCATCCACTCGACGAAATTAGGGAAGTAGATGTCGGGGGCCAGGAAGTCAAGCGACGGCGCGGCGGTATACCAGACGTCGAACAGGTGCGGAAGCGGCCCGGCACTCGGATACGCCCCTGGCTCGACACCGGGCCGCGGCAGCGCAGCATTGACGTACATCGGCAGCGGATAGGCTTCCTTGCCGGAGGCCACGATTGCTTCGACGTACCGTGCGAAGTACCAGGCCATGAAGACCTCCTCGGCCCGGGCCGACTCGCCGAAGACCTCGCGCCACGTGCCGGACGTGCGCTGGCCGCCGTCATCCCACAACCGACGCAGCTCATCGGTAATGCGATGCTCGCTGGATCGGATGCGTGCGATGAGCTCGGCGGGTACCTCTGCATCATACGCCGCGCGCGCGAGGACACTGTGATCGCGCGCCTCGGGGATCATCCCGATCTCGTTCTCCACCTGTACCAGGATGACCGTCTGCCGTTCGCCGTCCACATTGCGTAAATGCTCCATGAACCGAGTGAACGCGCGGCGGTCGGCCTCGATGTTGGCTTCCGAGAACGGCGTCAGGATTTCGATCGGCGTGCCGTCGGCCCTCCGCGCTCGAGGAAAACGGTCTTGATCGAGCTTGACCCACGACGGCACGTACGACGACATGCTGTTCTTCCAGGAGCCGAACCAGAGCAGTACCAGCCGAAGATCATGGTTGCGGGCACCTTCGATGAGCGAATCGACAAGCGCGAAGTCGAACTGCCCTTCCTCCGGCTCGATGATCTCCCAGTAAACCGGCGCGATGACCGTGTTCATGTTCAGATCGACGAACTTCTGCCAGTGAGGCCGCAAGTACTCGGCGCTCGACGCCGATGAGTTTCCCAGTTCGCCGCCAAGCATTAGAAACGGTTCACCGTCAACGATGAACTGCGTTGCTGTGCCCTGCGTGCGCAGATGCGGCAGCGGCGTCTGGCCACCGGCATCAGGCACCGTCATCACAAGGATGAGGATCAGCACCAAGCCAACTCCGACTGAGCGCTCACAATGCATCTTCAATGGGATGAACATATGGACGGAGATTTCCCAGTCGTCATAAAGTCATATGATGACTTTGATGATAGACCGTAGATGTCGGCATAGTCAAGCGGCCGCAGCGTCGCATCCGGCGGCGTGAGGCGCCCTACTGCGCTACCCTTTCGTGGCGGCATACATACCGATCATCGTGCCTACAAATCCGGTCGCCATTCGCGTGCTCAGGATGCGACCGTCGACATCGCCCACAAGCGTCCGCCAATCCTCACCATCGAGCGAGTACGAGAGGCGGTAGACGCCGCCGTCGGCATCGATGCGCAAGTAAGCCGGTTCATCGGTACCGATGTCGACGGTCTCGCTTGCAATAATCTCGGCCTCGCCGCCGGCCTTCCGCTCGGCCTCCATCGCTACGGATCCGTCCCGCATCGAGACTCCGATGAAGAGGTAAAAGTCATCATTCTGGAAGGCCACGAGTCCGGCACGGTCTCCGTCGTCTTCGGGATTGAACCGTAGCTTTACCGTAGCCGTCGCGTGCATGTGCTGCTGGCGGCGGCCGATGAACGACGGCTGGCCTCGCCCGCCGATATCGACAGCGCGAGCTTCAATGTGGAGCCCGCGGTCGTCAATCATGTACCAGCGCTCACGCGGCGTGCGGATGAACATCCAGTACGGTGCGAGCTCGGGTACGTCGAAGTTATCGCGTATCACAAAGTTGCCGGTGAGCGGGGTCTCCGCCGGGTCGGATGGCGGCAGATTCGGTTTTTGGCGGACGAACGGCAGCGGATCCGTCCCTCCGACGACGGTTGGCCATCCAGCGCGCCACTCCAGCGGCATCATGAACGTCTCGCGGCCGGTGTTGTACAGATCGCCTTCATACGGACGGGTGCCGAGAAAAACCGTCCACCACTCACCTTCCGGCGTCTGAACGATGTCTGCATGCCCCGTGGATGTGATTGGATGCGCACGACCGGGATCGAGATGGCGCTGCGTGAGAATCGGATTGTTTTCGTTGGGGATGAACGGCCCGAAGACATGATCACTCCGGAACACGACTTCGGAATGGTCTTCCGCCGTGCCACCTTCTGCCGCTATGAGATAGTAAACGCCGTCGACCTTGTGGATGTGCGGCCCCTCGATCCAGATCGGCTCCTTAGAAATGTCCACCCCGCCGTCTACGATCACCCGGCGCTCGCCGACGGTCTTCATCCCGGCAAGGTCAAACTCCTGAATCCAGATCGCCTTGTGCCCCTGGTATAGAGGGGTGTACGCCGGATCGCCGTTGTTGACGATGTAGGCTCGTCCGTCGTCATCAAAAAAGATGGATGGATCGAAGCCGACGACCTCCGGTAGCCAGACGGGGTCGCTCCACGGACCGGCCGGATGGTCGGCCGTCACGATGAAGTTGCCGCCTTTGCCTACGAGCGTCGTAAGGAGGTAGAACGTGCCCTCATGATAGCGGAGGGCGGGTGCGTAAATGCCTTCCGATATATCGAGCCCGTCAAGATCGAGCTGCGAGGGTCTATCGAGCACGTTCCCGATCTGGCGCCAGTTGACGAGGTCGCGGCTGTGGAAGATGGGCACGCCGGGATAGAACGCAAACGTCGACGTGACGAGGTAATAGTCTGCACCGACCCGAAGAATACTGGGGTCGGGATAGAAACCGGCGATGACCGGGTTCTGGTATTCACGTTCATTCGGGCGGTAGTGATCGAAGACAGGATCGCGCCCCTCGTATTCGAACCACGAAAACCTTGCGAGTCGCGTCATCAATTGTATTCGGTAGCGGAATTTGATCGAGAGCCGCGCGTCATCCTCACGAGGAATTGCATGTAATGTATGGATGTGCGTCCGAAGGGTTGGTTTACGTGCGCCAGGGACGCGGCGGCGGGTGCTAATCGTCCCGGCGCAAAGCCGCAGTGCGAGGCGGGGCCGTTGCCCGGCTTCCCCCAAAACAGCCGCGTACAGGTTCACCCCGGCGTGTGCCAGGGGCGAACCGACGCGAATCGCCAGGGCCTGTTAATACTATTTCACCACCACCAGTCGGCGGGTCTGGGTGAGCCCACCCGCGTAGGCGCGCACGATGTAAACGCCGGACGCGAGCGAGCGGGAATCCCACTGCAGCGCATGCCGCCCGGCCGGCAGCACGTCGTCGATGACCGTCGCCACGCGGCGACCGAGCACGTCGAAGACCTCTAGCACGACATCGCCCGCGGCCGGCACGTTGACGGCGAGGTTGACTGAACCGCTCACCGGGTTCGGGTATGGTTCTTCGAGACGGAACGTCGGCAGCGTGATCGGTTCGTCGGTGCTAATGGAGATCGTGGCTGCGACCATGATGTCGTCGACGGCCAGCATCGAGCGCGGCCCGCTTTCGACCGGACCCGTGTAATGATATTTCCAGCGTAGTTGAACGTAGTCCCGACCCTCGGCATCCGCCGGAAGTGTGATGGGCCCAAAGGATTGCTGGTGCCCTTCCGTGGTGCTGCGCCCGTACTCGATGACGCCGCCGTCCTGCCCCGTAACGTCGCTAAACTCGCCCTCGTCTCCGACCCGATACTGCAGCCGGACGGCATACTCGCGCTCGTTTGGACGGATGGTTCGGCCGCGCCACGACACCTGAATGTCTTTCGCATTCTGCGTATTCAGCGCGAGCACAGCGGCGCCGAGACCGCGGCCCTCCGCGCCTTCGACTAGATTGTTCGTCGTGCCGGTGTTGATGAACGCAAAGCCCTCATCACCGAGTCCGAGAACGCGCGTTGCCGAGGTGAGGTCATACGCGAACGGGTAGAGATCCGGCGTGTCGTCGTCGAGAACCGGGTCGACCACGCGGCTCTGGAAGAAAGCCATGTGGGGCGGATAGGTGCCCGCCGCTTCGTCTGGGCTCCACGACGTCATCGAATAGGAGCCGCTGCTGAGCGAATGTGCCGAGGGAACGGGGCCGTCGTACGGTTCGAAGACAGCCGTGACGGTTCTGTCGCGATTCAGCTCGAGCGAGATGACGCTGCCGGCCACGCCGTCGATGCCGGCCCACTCAACGAATCGATAGCCCGGCGCGGGGCGCGCGGTCAGCGTGACGGGCACACTGCGGAAATACGTTCCCGACCATGGATACGGATCCTCGTCAACACCTGGTGTCGACGGCAGCAGATCGACTGAGTTGACGCGGACGTAACCCGCCGATGGATCGGAGACATCGACAGTGAGGCTCCTCGACCCCCCCAGGCTGAATGCGTTGTTCAGCTGCGTCCGCATGTGCCCAACCCGGTTCTCACCGAACGCGCGCATGGGATTCAGATGGTAGTCGAGCGATTGACCGAAGGCCCATCGCTCTCTACTTTCATCATACGCCGGCCGAATGGCGTCGGCAGTTTCATCCAGGATGGAAAGCACCCGATCAGGCCGGAACGACGTGTTCAAGTGATCGGCAAACCGGTTGACGAAGCTGTGCTTGAAGTCGTCGTTCTCGAGCAATAGTCTGAACAGCTCGGTCGACCAGGGGTTGGGGTCATTCCCCGGTTCTTTATGATGCTCACTGTCGAGAACCCAGCGCAGCGTATTGTGATTTGCGGGTCGCCCGCCGTACAGGTCAAATCCGAAATCGGTATCGTACAGCATCCAGCGCCAGCGGCCGTCGTGCCCGCGCGGCTGCGACGGATCATAATCAACCTGCTTGCGCCAGAACTTGATGTTGTTCTGAGGCCAGTCGGTGTTGGCGAAATAGATCTGTGACAGGTAGTAATCGATGAAGTTGTCGACATCCATCTGTGTGCGGATGTGCGCGTAGGCTTCATCCGTTTCGGTGCCATTCGAGCGGATGAACTCGAGCATGGCACGATAGTGTTCGTTACTTCCCTCATCAGCAGTCGCATTGGCTTCAAGTAGATCGATGGCGGCCGGATCCACTCCGTAGTTGCCCTCGAGGTATCGATCGTCAAAGCGCTCGCGGATGTTATGGATGCCCCAGAACTCACCGTTCAGAAACACGACTGACGGCCGGTAGGCCATGTATTCAAGGTCGAGATGATTTACGAGCCGCGTCATGAACGCATCGCGGAGCATCGTGTAGCCGAAGTCGTTCCCCGAGTTGCGGAGGATGAGGCGCTTGTGGCGTACGTCCGGCTTCTCGGAGAAAAGCGGGTATTCCACCGCGTTGACCTCGTCATAGTCTGAGCGGAAGTACAGGCGGAGCGACTTCATGCGGTGGGACCGGCTCCAGCCGCCATGTATCCTCGTACCAGCGTTCATCGCGAAGCCGCGCGTGCCATCCGGCTCGAAAAACTCCACATGGACGGGCCGCTCCCACTCCCGGCCGCGAAGATGGAAGTTGCCGGGAGCCGGTTCGACCCTCTGGTTATTCGGAGTCCGGTCGAACTCAGCGCCCGGCACGTAAATACCGCGGTCATAGTCGAAGAGGCTATCCGAGTCGAAAGACAGCGAGACAATCGGAAGCTGGTATCGACTGTCGATGCTGGGATCAACAAAGTAGGTATGCGTGACCGCCTTACTCGGTAGGTACCCCTCCCCCACGGCCACCGCACGGACAGTCGTCGCCATGAAGACGGGACCATCATATCCGTCATAGCCCCGTGTCGTTTGCATCCTGGCAATTACGGCCTCGTTATTCGATCGGCTATCGATCGTAATCGGTTCCTCATACAACGCCGACTCCTCGTCAGGCTCGCTACCGTCGAGCGTGTAGTAGATCCGGACGTTCTCGGCATCGTCATTCGACAGCTTGAGCGACAAACTTGACGTGTAGAAGCCACCGGTCTGCGAGAACGAAGGCGGTGTTAGGCGGCCAATGACTCCACCTTCGCCGTTCGACGCTCCCGGCGTAGGCGTATCGAAGAGCCGCCAATCGCCGGTGCCGTCCGGCACTCGCCCCATCGACTGATCGGCGAGGAGTGGCGTAGGAGGGAACGAATCGAGCGGCGCCTCGCCGCCCGGCGCCCACAGCACGATCTCCTCACCGCCCGCGCTGATCGCGAAGTTGGTGTGGTAGACACCGTCCGACACGCGGTCCTTATTCGACGCCCATACGATGAGGAACTCACCCGGCTCGATCGTGCCCGAGGGGAACGTCCACTTGTAGGGGTTCTCCCAGTCGTCTGACAACCCGAATCCCGTCAGGTCAACGGGTTCATCGCCGAAATTGTAAAGCTCTACCCAGTCCTGGTAATCACCTTCATCGTCGACGTTTGTGTTGTCGTTCGACGACAGGACCTCGTTGATGGCGATGGATTGCGCGCCGGCCGTTCCCGCAAGGGTAAGGAATAGGACAACGAGCGCGAAAGAACGCAGAAGGGGGATATGCATGAGGGACTCCCGGGAGGATTATGGAGGAAGTGCTTCCGTAATGATATGGAGTGGCGGTCCAGCGTCGCTCACGTGCCCTGGAAATTCATCAGGAGAGCGGAAGCTCAGCAGGATCCCACCGGAGAATCACCTCCCTGACCCACTCCAGATGCGCCCGCATCAATTCCTGCGCCAGCTCGGAATCCCGCATCCGCAGTGCACTCAGGATGCCGAGATGTTCCTCGTGGTCTTTCTTCCGCGATCCATGGATACCAAGAAGCACACGCTGCTCGCGTTCCAACAGGCCGGCGAGGACTTCCTGCACCTGCACGAGCACGTTGTTTCCGGACGCGACAGCGATACCCCGATGGAACGACATATTCGCCTCGTTCAGGCGTGCATCGTTCTGAAGATTCCGGCCCGCGTGCAGGAGTGTGTCTTCCAGTTCTTCGAACTGATCCTCCGTCCCGTGAATGGCGGCAAGCTCCGCCGAGCTGACTTCTATGGGGATCCGTGCCTCCACGAGATCCAGCATCAAATCCTTCGAGACCTCCCCCTGATACACGGGGTTAGAAACCATCAGCGATTCATGGCCTCGGCCAACAAAGACACCCGAGCCGTGCTTAATTTCAACTGCGCCAACGATCTCGAGCTTTTTCAACGCCTCTCGCAGGGTCGGATGTCCGACGCCGAAACTGCGTGCCATGGCCATGATCGACGGCAGGCGATCGCCGACGTCGTAACCGCCCGAGCGGATCATTTTGACAATACGCTC
>Ga0209487_1001362_pt1 | contig 20700 bp, 19 predicted proteins | sample Poulit2012_FD_187524 | JGI IMG/M metagenome (GOLD analysis project Ga0209487, IMG submission 187524) | Agricultural soil microbial communities from Georgia to study Nitrogen management - Poultry litter 2012 (SPAdes) (version 2) | ecosystem: Environmental > Terrestrial > Soil > Agricultural land...
CCCCCCCGATATTTACCTATCGACCCTTTAAAGGGGTATCCTGAAATTTAGCTACCCAAACACCTGCGGATTTTGGAAGATATATAAAATCCAAGATAGGCAAAGCAACTATGGACAACTACATAAAATTCAATTGAGGTTGTTTGAATGATACAGCAATAGCTCTCCTCATAGTTTATTCATTTGAGTTTTGCAATATCTTCTAGTACATATGGAATGTATTAACTAGATGCATCACAACAACAGAATGAATCAGTACAACCTATGGTACAACCATTTTCAAGTGTTTCAACCGGGGTATCAAATTTCCCCTTTGCTATATTTTTGCCCTCCATAAAGTTTGATGATTTGTCTTCTATTGAAGTTACAAAACTTTCCACCTCAAGATTCTCTAATGAAACATCCATAAATGAATTTTCTTTAATTAGCAATTAGTTATCACTATTCTACAAATGATTTTATACATATTCAAATACTATTTCATTAAGTAGGATACTATTAAACCCTTTCTGCTATACTAATTTAAATTATAAAGAAATAATAGCACACAGTTATAGCATTTAAATAGTAGTACCGCGCACAGGACTTGCACCTATATTTCTGCCGAGAAAGGGCAGCGTCTTAAGTCCTTAGACGAGCGCGGTATTCAATTACTAATTGATTTGCGCTAAGGTCCAATAAATTGAACACTTATTCAAGTAAATATTATTTAGCTTTTAGGGCTTAGTATCCTCTTTTTATATATTGCCTACAATATCAGATAATTTCAAATTATGTACATAGTTTTATTTCGACAAAACATATTGATTAAGTCTGAAATAATCATAATAACAACTTATTTTTTGCCCAAAATTCGGCCGGTGGGGCCGATTTGCAGGAGCGCCAGGTAGCCCCAACCGTCACCAAAGGATTCTTCGCCCGTCGGAATCATGGTTTAGCGGTTGCAGAAGAAAAAGCCTTCTATGGGCGGCGTAAAGCAACGATGGAGACCGTCTTTGGAATCACAAAACACGTTACTTGGCTTTTAGCCTCCCCCGGCTAAAAAAGGTCGCCAGGAAGTAGAATATGGTTAAATTCGCTTATAATTTGATGAGGATATAGAATTACACCATAATCATATATAAATGAGCTAAGGAGAAGAATATCTAATATGGTATATTATAAAACGGGATTCCCAAAACCAAAGATGTTCTTGCAAAACGAGTCGAAAAGAATATCAAGTATTTGTAGATCTGATTAGCCCGACTCCTATAAGTAACAAGATAGAAAAGAATTCGATATTCGCCAGGTAGATGATTAGCTTTTGGATTCAGATATTAAAAATATAATATTTTTACCTAATCAATTGTGGAGGGCTTTGTAAAACCACCCCTCTAAAACTGTCATCACGATCCCGGTGGGTTTTCCGGGCGTGGGGGTCCCCACATAGTAGGGGATTACCACATTTTGCTCATTTCATTCGCTCCACTCACAATGACAGTGGGTTTTGCAAAGGTCTTTTGTAAGGAATAATAGGAGGAAGATAAATAATTAACCCAGGGAATTAGGTTAAAATTGTTCTGATAGACAATTAATGCCCAAGGTAGTTAATCAAATGAGATTAAAATCAACATATCATAAAATTAAAAACAACTATTTTTCTATAAGAAATAATATTAATCCACTTAGAAGATCAGTGCATCAAATTTTTGGATTAGCAAAATCCTTCAAAAGGCGCTTCTATCTTGCTACAGCTGCAAAGGTTCTGGCTTCTATAATTAGTCTAATAATCCCCTTAGGGCTAAAGAAATTAGTAGATGCTGTTTTTGTCCGGAGTGATTACGAATTGCTTCGATATATAGCACTTGGTATGTTCATATTATTTTTTATCCAAGCTGCTCTAAAATTTTATGGTACTTATAACTTAGGTTGGGTGGGAGTGCGAGCTATCGCAAACTTAAGATCGAAATTGTATAAACATCTGCATTCCTTGGACCTTGAATTTTATACCAATCAGAAAATTGGGGAATTAACATCACGATTAACGAATGATGTAAATCATATAAAAATTGTTTTAACCGCTACCTTTCCAAGCCTCTTTACAGTTGGATTTTCTTTATTTGGTTCTATCATCCTAATGATACTTCTAAATTGGGTATTGAGTTTGATTATTTTATTTACCATCCCAGTAATAATGATAGGAGCTCACTTTTTTGGAAAAAAGATCAGAGCCATATCAAAGAGTATTCAGGATGACCTTGCTGAAACAACTGCTATAGCTGAAGAAACTTTGTTTAATATTTCTGTGGTCAAGGAATTTGCTAGAGAACTTTATGAAGTAAAACGATATCGTTCGTCTGTTGAAGAAGTCTTCAAGTCAAGTAAACGGAAAGTACTTATATCAGCTTTATTTATCTCCTTGGTGAGTCTTTTATTCATGACAACCCTGGTTTTAATTTTTTGGTTTGGGGGAAAAGAAGTTTTAAATAATAGGTTAAGTGCTGGTGATTTGGTAGCCTTTGTTTTCTATGCATTTACTTTAGCAAGTTCAACCCGTCAAGTTTCTAACTTATATTCTTCTTTGAACTCAGCATCTGGTGCTTGTGAAAGATTATTTGGGTTACTTGAAATTAAACCAAGATTAAAAAACAAAAGAAACCCCATTTCATTGAATCAAATTAATGGTAGAATTACTTTCGATGAAGTATCTTTTGGTTATCAACAAAATAATCATGTACTCAATAACATTAGTTTCGAAATAAAGCCTGGCTCAACAGTAGCAGTAGTTGGTTTAAGCGGTGCAGGTAAAACTACTTTATTACGTTTGATTCCTAGATTTTATGATGTTACATCAGGATGCATTAAAATTGACGGTCACAATGTAAAATCGATATATAAAAAAGAACTACGAAAGCAAATTGGAATAGTGTCACAAGAAATTCAATTATTTGGAGATACGGTTTATGATAACATCAAATACGGCAAGCTTAATGCAAAACATGAAGAAGTTATATATGCAGCTAAAAATGCTAATGCCTATGAATTCATTTCAAATTTACCTGAAAAGTTTTTAACAAATATAGGTGAAAAGGGTATTAAGCTTAGCCGTGGTCAGAGACAAAGAATATCTATTGCAAGGGCCTTATTAAAAAATCCCAAAATACTCCTCCTTGATGAAGCGACTTCATCACTTGATCCTGAATCTGAATCTTCAGTTCAAAAGGCTCTTAAAAAATTGCTTATAAATAGAACAACTATAATAAGTGCTCATAGATTTTCAACAATTATGCACGTTGATAAAATATTGGTACTAAAGGATGGCTGCTTAATTCAAAAAGGACTTCCCAAAGAGTTAATTAACAAGGAAGGATTATTTAGGCATCTTTATTATAAACAATTTGAGGAAGAGGATCATTCTACCCTTTCAAGGTAATTAACCTATTCATTACCATCCAATATATTTAATTGAATCCTTATCTGGTTGTTTTTTTCGCCCGCGTTAAATTTTGAAAAGCGTTATAAAACTTATTAATATTTTTGTCTCTACCCGATCCTCGCAGCCATAAATTCTTCTTTTCCAACTCTTTTTTCCGCTGAATGCTGTTCAATAATCACAGGGGAGGGGTGATTTTGCGAATTTAGTGATACCATTTTCTCAAACGTGCCAATTATAAGCCTTTGCCAAATGAATTATCCGATTTTTAAAATAAATAATTGAGACTCTTCGTTATCCTTTTCGTTATAAATTGATATCTGCGGGTAAATTAACAATATTTTGATTCTATCTTCCCTATGGCTATTATTGCCTGCTGAAACATGATATTAACTGCTTCAATTTTAAAATAGGTGCGAATGTTTTCGAATCACAGAGCAACAAACAGGACCCTCGCCCTATTTACCTTCCTTGCTTCTCTGATCTTATATCTGTTAACTATGGCTCCCACGGCCAGCTTCTGGGACGCCGGCGAATTCATAGCTGTGGGACATGGGCTCCAGGTGAACCATCCACCGGGGGCGCCGTTTTATTCCCTGGTCGGCCGCCTGTTTTCCATGTTTATGCCTACCGCTTATGTAGCGGCAAGCATCAACTTTATCAGTGTCCTCTGTTCCGCCTTAACGGTCATGCTGCTCTACCTCATTATTGTCCGCCTGGTGCGTGAATGGAAAGGCATACCGGATAATATGCTGGAAATTGGAAAAATTGGCATGTATGGCGGCGCTGTTATCGGGGCGCTCACGTTTGCCGTAACGGACACCTTCTGGTTTAACGCAGTAGAAGCTGAAGTGTATGCGCCGTCCATGTTCTTCACTGCCATGGTAGTCTGGCTGGCCCTTGTGTGGGCCGAAGATCATGAGGAGCCCTACAACGAGCGCTGGCTCATACTCATTGCCTACCTCTTTGGACTTGCCCTGGGGGTGCATCTCCTTAACTTACTGGCGCTCTTTTTCGTTACGCTGATCATCTACTTCAAGAAAAAAGAGTTTGAACTGGTTTCTTTTGCTGTAACAGCGGCAATAGCCTCTGCGGGATTCCTGCTTATTTATCCCTTTACCGTTCAGTCGCTGCCTACCATCATGGAGGGGGTCACGGACGCCAGCTACGGGCTGATCGGGCCGGTGTTTTTTATAACCCTGGTAGTGCTGATTCTTGGCTGGGGGATCTATTATACCCATACCCGTAATTATCGCATGGCAAACATCGTGCTCTTAAGCTATGCGATGATTCTCATCGGCTACTCTTCCTATGCCCTCATCTTTATTCGTTCATCCGCCGATCCGCCCATCGATGAAAACGATCCGGAAACGGTTGAAGCTTTTATCAGTTATCTCGAACGCGAGCAATACGGCAACACCCCGCTTCTGACCGGGTATACATTCGATAATGAACAGAGAACCATCAACCGGGAGCAGGAGGTCTTTTTCCCCCGCCGGTATTCCACCAATCCCCAGCATATACGCCAATACGCACAATATTCGAGCGATCTGGATTTCTTTCTAAGCTACCAGGTAGATCATATGTACCTGCGGTATTTCTTCTGGAATTTTATCGGACGGGATTCTGATATTCAGGACGCGGGGTGGCAAAGCGGATTTACCGAAACAGAGCATGAAGACAACCCCGCCCATAACAGCTACTTTTATATTCCCTTCCTGCTGGGACTCTTTGGGATGATTTTTCACTTCCAGAACGACTGGAAGCGGGCCCTCTCGGTGCTGGTCCTGTTTATTATGACCGGTTTCGCTATTATTGTTTTCCTTAATCAGACACCGATGGAACCACGCGAGCGGGATTATGCCTATGTGGGGTCGTTTTTTGCTTTTTCCATTTGGATTGGCATGGGCGGCATTGGGCTCATAGAATTAGTTAAAGAATATTTGAAGTCCAGCAAGGCGGCAGCCTATGGCATCCTCGCACTACTCTTCTGCGGCTCGCCCCTGCTGATGGGCGTACAGAATTTCCACGATCATGACCGGAGCGAACGTTACGTAGCGCCCGATTATGCCTATAACCTGTTGCAGTCGACGGCGCCGAATTCCATCCTCTTTACCAACGGCGACAATGATACCTTTCCCCTCTGGTATGCCCAGGAAGTGGAAGGGGTGCGCACGGATGTCCGGATCGTAAACCTGAGCCTGCTCAATACCGACTGGTACATCAGGCAGCTGCGGGACCAGTGGTCGCACGAGTCCCCGCCCCTGCCCATATCGTTTACCGACGAGCAGATCGAACAAATGACCAGCAGTCTGTCGCTTCATCAGCCTGATACGATATCTATCCCGGTTGACAAGGAACTGCTGACGAAGGCATTCGCCGACAGCAACAGGTATCGGGAAACCATCGGCGTGAAACCGGATACTTCGCTTAATGTCTATAGTAAAGGTGTAGACTTTGGGATACCCGTCGATTCCCTGGACAATGAGGTCAGCTGGTATTACGAAGGGCGTTCGGCGGGACAGGGTCCGCAGGGCAATACCCGGTATTATACCCAGGTCCAGGATGAAGTCATTCTGAATATGCTCCGAAACAACCAGTGGCTGCGTCCCATCTACTTTGCCAACACCGTCTCACCGGGCAGCCAAATGAACCTTTATCCTTATTTCCGGTTTGAAGGAGTGGCACAGCGAGTTGTTCCCCAAAGACATTCCCGCTCTGGTAATTTGTTGGGCTGGATCAATCCCTCTATTCATACTAACCGATTGGAAAAATTCCGCTTCCGGGGATGGAATAACCCCGATGCTTATCATGATGAGAACATCCGCCGGATAATAGGTAATTATTGGCTCAGCGTTACTGCACTGACTGACAAATATAAAGCCATTGGTAAGCCTGACAGCGCCAGCTACTGGCTGAACTGGGGAGAAGAGCGTATTCCCTTTAATGTAACCGGCAATAATATTAATTCAATAACGCTTTATGCCTACAATTATGCCAGTGTAGGTGATGACAGCAGTGCGGTCGATCTGGCCCAAAAAGCGGAAAATGAGCTTATAGAAGAGCTTAACGACAACATGAGTAAATTTGATGAAATACAGCAACAGCTGATAACTGCTGAAGCTGAGCAAAAAACTGCTCGTGAGAATGCCGATATAGATAAACGTCAAGAGCTGGAAAACACGATGCAGCAAATTGCTTCTCAGCGGCAAAGAATCACACAGGACATCTCTTTTGCGATTAGCCATCTTACCATCGTCCAGCGCATTTATTTCATGGCCGGCCTTGATAAACAGGCAACAGAACTCGCAGAACGAGTGGACTCCATAACCAACGCTCGCATTTCTCTCCCGTCTACACGGAAAGAAAACAAAAAGCAGTTCGATCAATTTCAGCTCGACTAAGAAGCGGTGTTTAGTATGGTATCGTATTCTTTTTAGGGTATACCCTAAATCGGTACGATTTTCTAGTTTCTAAATCGCTGCTTATTGGCTGCTATTGCGGTTATGAATACAATACCCTAATTTCGGTACAGTTTAATGCCAACTATACCGATGAAATGATGAAAGCTACCTACGTACGCGTTTCTACGTTTGAGCAAAATATTTCCCGCCAGCTGGAGGGTAAAGAAGGGGAGGTGTATTGGGATAAAGTCTCCGGCATGGTCGCCTTTGAGGACCGGCCCGACGGGGCCCGGCTGCTGGCCGACGCCGAGGCGGGGAAAATAGAGGAAGTCGAAGTGCATTCGATCGATCGCCTGGGCCGAGATGCGATTGGTGTCCTGCAGACCATCAAACGATTTACCGAGCTGGGGGTGAACATAAAATCCCAGAAGGAAGGACTCAATACCTTACTGGATAACGGCGATCAAAATCCGGTGGCCAAGCTGTTGGTGTCGGTCCTTTCCACCTTAGCCGAGATCGATTATAAGAACCGGCGGGAAGCCCAACGCGAAGGCATTGCCCGGGCCAAAGCCGAAGGCAGATATAACGGCCGGGCGGGCGGCACCGGCCTGTCGGACGCCCAGTTGGTGGAAAAACATTCAGATATCGTCGACGAATTGAATAAGGGAGAGACGATTCGCCGGACGGCCAAGCTTACCGACAAAAGCAAAAGTACGGTCCAACGGGTGAAAAAAGCCCTGGAACGGATAGCATATACGTAAATGATGTACCCTCAAAACGGTATGTGGTAAGGGCGGGCGTACATTTTATTTTACGGAGGGGTTATGTATATTAATAGTTGTCCTTAAACAAACAATGGAACCATGAGTGTTGCAGAAAAGATACATCAATACCTCCAACGATTGCCGGAAAACTCACAGGCAGAAGTACTTGATTTCGTGGAATTCCTGGTTAAAAAATCCGAGCAGGTTCCTATTGACCAAGAGAGGCGAGAATGGGCCAAAGGATCGTTATCAGCGGCTATGCGCGGAATGGAATCTGAAACGGAGCCTGATTATTCACCAGCCGATATTAAGGAACACTTCTCATGAAACAGCCAGGACAAATTGTCCTATTTCATTTTCCGCAAACGGACCTCTCGGAAGGAAAACTGCGGCCAGCCCTATTGGTAGGCCCCCTCCCCGGCCCCTATGATGACTGGCTTATCTGCATGATTTCCTCGCAAACTCATCAGTATCTGGAAGGATTTGATGAAATTGTAGCCGAAGAGCACTCTGATTTTGAAGCTTCGGGATTAAAACGAACCAGTATTATTCGGACTGGTCGGTTGGCCGTAGTTGAAGCTGACATGCTGGCCGGTCGCATCGGTCATATCAGTCCGGACCGATTGAACCGCCTCAGAAAAAAACTCGCTGGGTGGCTCACCTCCAGCAATGAGGAAAACGCTAAAAACGCCTAAAAATAAGCCTCTTCTTATACCGATTGCTCGGAGATCGCCGCTTAGAGGCAAAATTTGAACTGCAATATTACAGCGGTTCCAATTGTTGGGTCGAATACTGGGATTGGAACCACCGGTAGGAGAACTTTTCACAATCCTTAATAATGAGTTCTTTTCACCTCCAGACGGAACCCCAAATGATAGATGATAAATATGTGAAGGAGCGTACAAATTACTTCAGGAACCGTTGCCAAATTTGGGATAGGAAGGGTTGGATATCTTGGCGTCCATGAATCACGTTCAAAATATGAATCTTCTTCGGTTCTTCATCCGAAAGGACGTAAATAATCCGATATTTTTTATGGAGTATTTCTCTGATATCCGGATGATTAATTTCCGGGACTTTCCGGCCTGACCGCGGATGCTTTTTAAGTCTGTACGGTGCTAAAATGATAGGGTTTATAATGCTCTTAATAGTCTCATGATCCAGCTTTTCGCCTTCCAGGTACGACTCTATGGAGTCAATATCCCCCTCGGCCTCTTCGGTCCAGTGAATATGCATTAACGCAGATATTTTTTCTCCATCTCTTCCTGCGTAATAGTCCGGCCTTCAGCAACATCTTGTAGTGATTTACTCACCTTGCTAAGAACATAAAGTTCATATAACGCATCTTCGATGGTCGCATCTTCGGGCAACTCATCGATGGCTTGTTGGATCCGTTTCTTGTCGATTGTGAGTTCCATAATGACATGGTTTCGGGTTCAATATACTGCAATGTAGGTGTTTAACGATTAGAAATAAAATTAATTTGTACCGGTTTGGATTCTTAGCGGTCTTACTATCCTAACCAACTCCACAAAAGCAGGACAATTAGACCGCCAATCGCTCCGCCAAGTGCGCCAGCCAGCATGTAATTAAGGGTCATTTTCATCTCGTATTTTTCAACGAATTGACGATTCTTTTTAGTGAGTTCCTCCCCCCGATCCAGCGCGTTGGCGAATGCGTCGGCACGGTTATTCAGTTCCTCAGTACGCCGGTTGAGCTCGTCGATGCGCTCAAAATATGCTTCCTCCATACTGTTCGTTAACTTCTTCTGGAATTCCGCTAAGTGGGTGCCGAACTTTTCGTCTATGATATTATGAATTCGTTTTTGTCCCATAATTATCGTCCTAATCCTCGGTCTTGGTTTAAGTCTCGGGTTACTTTTTTAGCCAATGCTAATCCCATTTTGACAACCCCACGCATGGGGTTTGATGAGTTAGCCAAATGGGTAAGTCCTTTAATAGTTTTGCCTATGTTGATGCTGGCAGATAGCGTTTTACCCAGCGCCTTCATGCTCGACTTCCGGATGCTCCCACTCCCAAACTGCTCACGGGCTATCTTTCCAAAAGCTTGGCGAACCTCTTTATCCGGAAGATGGTTTTTAAGGGCTTTATGGGCCTCCAAAAGCTGCTCAAATTCTTTGCGGTTGCCCAGCCGTTTTTCCAGTCGGCCAAGCGATTGGTTCCGGCCCAAATCCGAATCAATCCGGGAAAGCTTCAAGGTCTGGCCGGTGGCCACCTCAAGGAGAACGCCGCCCCGGCCTTTGCGCTTCACCTGGAGGCCGATCTCCGATAACTCTCCTCGCAGCTCTTCCCAACTGGTCGCCTGGTCAAAAACGGTATCGAGTTCGTAAAATTCAGCCTTGGCTTTCAGGGGCATGTTTTCGAGTCCGTGTTCTTTGATCTGGTGATACTCTCCGTTGGTGAGTTCAAAATCTCGGTCGGGATTTAACAGCCTTGTTTTCTGGTAGTCTCGTTGCTGTTCCAACTCCTTGGCAATCCCGCGCAATTTGTAGTGGTCGCCAAAGGTATTCCATGCTTTCCCGGTATCGGGATTTACCCTATTAATCATCATGTGCAAATGCTTGTGGTCGGTGTCCCCGTGAGCCACAAAAATGGCTTGGTGGTCCTCCAAGGCCAATTCCTGTAATACCTGGTGGCCGTCCTCTATCATCATATCTTTGCTGGGATTATCCTCCGGGGAATAGGATAGCGAAACATGGTACACGGGTTGCTCGGCCTTGCTCATGCTGGCGGTATCTTCCATCATTCGTACGTAATGATCTTTGTGGTCGCCCGCCAAATTATGGGCTTCTTTAAATTCTATTTTTTGCTCGCCCTCGAGATAATTGGCCAAGCCCCGAAAGCTGCTGCCGGTGGTGGATTTAGCAATCATAATTGTTCAACGGTTTGGACAAGCCAATGAGCCATTTTTTTAAAGCGCTCTTCGTCGAATTCATCTCCGGAATTCACGGCCCGTGCAATTTGATTTATGTTGGATCCGATTTTCCCAAGTTCGGCCCGAATTTTTTTCAGCTCGTCGGGGTTGGCCGTGGTGTCGATCTCCTGGTCCAGGGCCAACGATCGCAAAAAATCGCTGATCGACATGCCGGCCATCATGCATTTTATTTTTATCAGATCTGCTTCCGCTGGGGTGACGTAGGATTTCAGGAGTTCGGAACGTTTTTCTTCCGGGTCCAGCTTCGGCCGGCCGTCGGGATTGTAGGGCACATGCTTTTCCATGGTGGACGATTTTTTGAGCATCTTTGATGCGAAAAAACAAGTTGTTTTGTGCACATAAAATGTCAGTTTTATGGTACCACAAAACCTAACTTGCTCTATCCGGATCTGTAATCATGTTAATAGCCCAAGTAACAAAGAAATCCGGATAGCCGCAAGCCGGTAGGTTGAGGATGATGGCCGGGCTCGGCCATCGTTGTGTACCAGACGGGAAACCATACCCCGGCTATCGGGGGGTACTGGAAAAAACGAGCTGGCCTCGAGTATCATGTCAAGAGCAAGGCGAGTACCCTTCGCCGCAGCTCCGTGTACTCTTGACATGATGCGTCCAGTTCGTAACATGCTTGTACCCCCGCTGCCCTGGGGAATGGTTTTATTGAGAAGTGCTGGAATCGCTGTCCCGATCTTTGCTTAGGAGCTCTCGCAATTTATCAAAATCCGGATTCCCGTTTTCGTCGGTCCATTTCTTTGCAAACTCTCGTTTGACGTGTCGGCTCCACTCTACAGCGTTAAAGCCCTCGATGCAAGGTTTCTCTTTGTCATTTTTCATGGGTTATGAGCTTTTTTTGACATTTAGCCCAAATTAACAAAAAACGGCATCCAAATTTTGCTTCTAAGACGCTCAAATTTTTTAAGCGTTAATATACCTATCCCCCTATGGGTGAATGTGATATACTATGGGTTCCATTCGTCTGGGGAGATTTGGGCATCATCCATCATCCTGTAATGAGAGAGGAGAAAGAAAACATAAATATTCAAAGATTCCCGGAGCGCCGAGGCGATTCTGCCTCGCGCGCGCAATTGTGAATATTGTTCTTTATTGTACTATATATAGTGTTTGTAAGAAAAACGGTGTGAGTTGTAAGAAAAACGGTGTGCTATTGTAAGAAAAACGGTGTGCGTTATTAGTAACTTTTAAATCATTTACAATGTTCACCGAATTTCTTACAATAGGTGTTGTATGTTATTATTAAACTCCTAACAAATAACACCGAATTTCTTACAGTGGAAAAAAAGGATCTTCCTAAATATGCCGATGATCAGGTAGCAACTCAGCATAACCAGCTAATTAATTCTCAGCAATCACTGAGCCTTATCCAGAAGCGTATTTTTTACCTGGCCATTAAGCAAATAAAGAAAGGGGACAAAGATTATAAACGCTATTACATTGATCTAACTGATTTGGTGCCCGGAACAAGTCAGGATATTTATCATCGTGTAGCCAATGAAGTAGAGGAAATAATGGCAAAAATTGTTCGCTATTCGGGTGAAATGAACGGTCGGGAAACGGTTATTCGACTTAACCTTATTTCTAAGGTTGAACACATTAAAGGTACTGGTCAAATCTATGTGGATTTACACCCTGATATTCGAGATATGTTGATTGACCTAAAGAGATATTTTACCCGTGTGCCAGTAGTGGAACTCATTGCCTGCCGATCCACGTATGGCCAACGACTTTATGAATTATTATACCAATTTGCTGATACGGGAATACGATTGATGCCGGTCGAGGAGCTCCGGGAAAAACTCAACTTACAAAACAAATATGAAAACTTTGCGCATCTTCGGACCTATGTTTTAGAGCAAGCCCAAAAAGATGTGGAAGAGCATACCAACATGAATTTTTCTTGGGAGGAAATTAAAGCAAAAAAAGGACGTAAGATAGAGCGGCTAATTTTTGATATTGAAGTAAAAGATCCGGAGCAAGTGGAAATGGATTTTAGTACTCCTTCAGTTGATATGAGCAAACATAAAACACTTCAAAAAAACTTACGTGAGATCTGTGGATTTAGTGATTCTAATGTAAAAAAAGTGCTCCGCCACTTGGAGGAATATACCGATGATAAACAAGTGTTTCAGCAACTGGTCCATAAGACAGAGATACGTATTATGGATGGCAAAAATGGAAATGCTCAACCCGTGAACAATCCGGAAGCCTGGGCCCTTAATTTGTTCGATAAAACAATATCAAACTTTAATGCGTGAGGTCCTTTTCCTTGTATAAAAAATGCTGCTATTGGCTTTCTCGGTATGCCTCTAACGCTTTTTGAAGCTTTTGTTGTTTATCTGAGTAATATGATTCAAGTGCTTGTTCGACTACTTCTCGTTGAGAAATTCGCTCGTAATAAGCTGCTGCTTGGATAATTTCTTTAAACTGAGGTTGCAGCGTAGTATAAAAAGGCTGTTGTGTATGTTCTTCTTCTGGGGCTTCCTGGCTTTTCGTATTTTCGGTGTTGGTACTCACATCAGCCCCTTCGGCAAACTGGTCAACGGCCTCTTGGTCTCGCTTTCGTGGCTTTCTAAATCCTTGTTTACTCATGATAAATCACCTCATATAGTTTTGTTATCTCATCCAGTGCTTTAGGATCGGCTATGGTACCGTTGTTTGTTAGTTCATTGACTCCTAATCCTTCCTTAGCCGTGCGGTTAAAAGAAATTCGGTGATGAATGATAAATTCAATTGGGATGACATTATCAAACTGTTTTAAAAATTCAATGCCCTCCTCCCCTTCGGTAAGCTTGGCATGGTTGGGGAAATTATTGATAATAACATAGCATGTTAGATCCGGATTAATAGTCCGAACTTGTTCAAGCAGCTCATCAATATCGACGATAGTATTTAAATCGTATTGTGAAGCGCCTACTGGTACCAACATCACATCAGCTACCGTCATGGAATAGCGCAATTCCTTTGAGTCCCGGCCACCAGCATCAATAATGATATCTTCATACCGTTTGGCCTTTGAATCGATTTCTGTAACTATTCTTTTTTCAAATAGCTGGATACATTCAATCCCATCCTTTCCGGACTCCTTCCGGTAGTATGTCCAGTCGGCTGTACTTCCCTGGGAATCAGTGTCGATCAAAAGTAGGTTCTTATGGCCTGCTTTTTCAACCCGTAGAGCTGCTAAATTGGTAGCTATCGTACTTTTACCGGTACCACCTTTTTTACCTCCAACAAGAACAACCATTCTCTAAATTTAGGTTTGTTTTATATTAAGAATATAATATATATAAAGAATATGGTAAATAAAATCTATATTATTTATATGAGATATATAGCCGGTTTATTGTTGGAGGTAAAAAAGGTTGACCTTGCACCAATAAATAGATATGTCGGATATGCGCCTATAATCTGAAGCGGATGCATGCTTTGGCATAAAAACCACTACCGGGAGAAGTATATCTAAGATGGAACCGGAAAAAATTATCCAACCAAGACTAACCGCATGCAAAAATTGGATGAAAAAAACAGATCCAATGATTGTGTACTTCCTTTGTCCGACAAACTCTTAGTTGCAGAATCTCGGCCAGCAGGTTCTCGCTGTCAGTTTCCAGCAACTCTGTCAGCTGAAATTGGCCATTTTTCTTCGTATTCTTCTTTTTAGAGGTTATGGGGATCATGGTTTGGTTATGGTTTTGTCGAATCAACTAAACCTAACCATGGCCTCTTCTTTATCTACTATCTATTTTTACAGAAACTAAGTTACACAGCGAATGAAAGAATTAGCTGGCTCTGTCAAAATATATTCTTTATTGGCTTTAGAGGGTTGATAAAGTTTGAATTAATAAAACTCTATTTTATATCTTTAAAAAGGTCCTTTAAAGACTAAAATAAATAATCCTGGGGCAGAGCCATCGGAGTACCTTCTCTTATAATCCATTCCAACCCAGAGGGTCGGGAAATTAGATCACCTATTTACAAATAATAATATAAATTTATTATGAAAATATTTCCTTTTTCATTACTGAGAATTGCAGGAAAACCATATAATGGGTTAGAAAATATGGGATTCGAAAATAATATTAATAAAAAATACTTTAGGTATAAAACAAAACTGTACATAACGAAATCAAATATTGATAAAAAACTTTATAATTTAATTGGGAGTTTAGAAAATCGTGATAAGCAAAATTTTTTATTAAATTTCAAAAGAGATATTTATAACGAGCGAAATATTTCTGATAAAACTCTTGCGCAAGTTTATAAACTGATAAATAAAGAACTAAGAAATTTGATTGATTCATATTTTTCTTTATTAAAAGAAATTTCAAGGATCAAAAAAGAGGGAGAGGAGGTCTTTGCTAAAGAGTTGGTTAAAAGTAGAAAAGAATTTAAGAAATTGTTGAACGATAGCATTTTAAAAAGGGGGGTTCTTTTATCAAGTAAGGATTTATTTCACAGGTTGAAAGAATATGAATCTAAGGAAGAGATAAACCTTAATAGAAATGACCTAAAGGTAGAACAAAGTACACTCAAATATCTAACAAGAATACGGACTAAAACTTCTCCATTTAGTACATTTACCCATTTATCAATTACTAAGCATTCTGATAATAAAGATAATTATCCTTTTAAAGTTGATGAAGAAAAAATAGAGATAAATAGTTATGTCCGATTGAATAACTATTTGTTCTATTATTTAAAAGCGCTCATTTTTGAGAACGAAGGTATTTTCCTCAATTTACCTCTACGCTTGAATCCTACGATTCGAAAGAGCAAAGAAGAGTTATCTTATCTTACCAATTACAATAATATTGAATCCTTCCAGCGTATAAAAACTAATGCTTTTTTAGAATTATTAATTGACAAATTGTCTGGCAATAAGAGAGGGATTATATATTCGGAACTTATTAATTTGCTGAAGAAATACACAGAAGCAAGTAGCAAGGAATTACAGAATTATATAAATGAGTTGATAAAGTATGGTTTTATAGAGTTTAATCTTGGTATTTCAGGTAAAGATCCAGAATGGGATATAAAACTTTGCTCAAAGCTAAAGGAGTTGGAAAAGAAGAAGGTGCCTCTTGTCAATGAATTAAGGCTTTCGTTAATCAGCTTAAGAAAGTTAGCTAAGAAATTTGAAAAAGCAAAGGCTGACGAAAGATACAGAATATTAATGATGGCCTATAATGAATTTAAGGGCATTGCCTTTAAGCTTCATAAGGCTGCTGGACTACCAGAAGTAGAACGAATTGATCCTGAAGAACGGGGAAAACAGCAAATCAAAAATGAAAAGGGTAATAGTAAATCTGAAATTAAAAAAGACGAATCAGAGGAGAATACAGCCTTTAAACATGAACGAAGTACATATTTTAATTGTAAACCAAAAAATCTTTTTTATGAAGATACAAAGATAGATACCTCTACTTTTATAGAGCAAGAAGAACTTAAGGGTTTTGTGGCAAAATTGGATCAACTTCTAGAATCGCTGGCACCGCTAACACATAATCAGTTTGAAAAGGATAGAATGCTACACTTTTTCAAAAAAAGATATAGAGAAAATGATACCATAGATTTATTAACTTTTTATGAGGATTACTATCGTGATTTCAAAAAAACAGACAGCAAGCTTAATAATGATAATATAAAAAGCATAAAAATAAAGAGGGATATTACAAATGAATGGACAGTTCTATTTAAAAAATATATTGATGATAATATAAATATTAGTAGTAATTGTGATACTATAAACTTAAAATACAAACATATAAATGAAGTAAATGATAAGTTAGGTGTTAATAGCACTGATATAAATAGGAAGTCTCTTGGAGCATTCATTCAGTTTTATAAAAATATAAATTTAGAAACTACTGCAAGTATAAAAGGGGTAGTAAATGGTACTTTTGATGGATTTGGAAGATTATTAAGTAGGTTCCTACATATTTTCGATAAAAATATTGAAGAAGAACTTTATGGTTGGAACCAACAACTTTCAGAAGGCCAAATACTCGTCGAAAATACAGATGCTTCTTATTTCAATGGTAATCTTCATCCACCACTCGTAAAAAATGAAGTTTGGCTTCCTGGAGGGCAAAATTCAGTTACCGAAGAAGATCAAATACCTATAACTAATTTAGCTATTAAGTTAGATAACAACTCTCTTAAACTCATACATAAAAAAGACAAAGTTAAGGTAAATGTATTGGATTTGGGATTTCAGGGAAAACAAGGACGATCACAGTTATATCAGATGCTTTCTAATTTTGGGTTGCCTGGCAATTCAGCTTATAAACCCATACTTGGTGTAGTCAACAAGTGGGTAACAGAAAATAAAACCCAAAGTGATTCAAAGAGTGATAAAGTTATTGAATTTCCTCGAATTGAATATGAAGATTCAATTGTGTTGCAACGGAAGAAATGGAAAATTCCAAAATCGAAGTTACCTGGTAGAAATTCCGATGAATCTGATTGGCTGTATTTTATAAAAATTAATGAATGGCGAATGAAGAATAATATTCCTCAAAAAATATTTGTTCGTATTGTACCTAGAAAGGTTAAGAAAGATATAAATGAAAAGAAAATGAGGAAGTTGGCAAAAAATGACTATAAGCCACAGTATATAGATTTTAACAATCCCCTTTTAGTGTCTCTTTTTGAAACCTTGGTAAGAAAAGTACCCTTTTCGATGGTAGCTGAAGAAATGCTTCCGAGTAAGGATCAACTCTTTGAAATAAATGATAATAGTTATGTTACTGAATTATTGATTCAGTGGTATAAATTTAACTAATAAATCACGGTAATTATTACTATACAAATGAATAAGCAAGATTGGCTTGCAACATATTTTTATTATGGGGAACCCCTTGAACCTTTTTTAAGGGAATTTATAGTTCCGCTAGCAAATGATGTAAAAGAAGTAGAAGGCATTACGCAGTATTTTTTTATCCGTTACTGGGAGCGGGGGCCCCATATACGCCTAAGGTTTAAGGGAATGGCCAATATTTTATATGGAGACATCGAAAAAAAAATTAAAGATGCTTTTAAGGTATATTTAAATAAATACCCTTCTAAAAGAAATAAACTTTATGAAATGAGCGATTCAGAGACCCAGCCAAATAATTCATTAATATTTGCAAAATATTATCCTGAAGTAAATCGATATGGAGGTCAGCAAGCTATTAAAGTTGCTGAAAAGCATTTTCAACATTCTTCTCAAATTGTTTTGAACCTATTATCAAAATCTAAGAACTGGGATTATAATCAGGCTATGGGCGAAGCAATAAAACTTCATCTAAGTTTTGTTTATGCCTTAGGAATGGAAATAGAAGAAGCAGAAAAATTCTTTGACTATATTTTTGAGGAGTGGTTTTCTCAAGCTACTTCGATAGATTGGTCCCAATTAGAAAAAATTGAGCAGGAAAAGCTAAAAAATAAAATATTAAATAGTTTCCAAAGGGCATTCAAAAATCAAGAAAAAACAATTGTCCCTTTTTGTAGAAAATTTTGGAAATCATTAGATCAAAAGACATCTGAATCTTTAAAAGAATGGATTACTAGTTTAAATCAAACGAGAAAGAGAATAATAAATATTCAGCAGAATGGGAATTTATATACACCACCTGAATTCCAAATAAATAATAGTCTTAAAATTCCACCTGAGAATCAAGAGCGTTGGAGGATTTATCAAAGCTACGTACATATGACTAATAATAGGCTTGGAATATATAACCGAGATGAAGCTTTTTTAGGTTTTTTGCTTAAAAAAAGCTTTGAACAAATATTAAAGTCACTAGCCAAAAGAAATTAAAGTATAAAATGATTGACGAAAAGCTCTTACTAAACGAATCTATTTCAATAGGAGACGAATTATTGGATGTGGCGATAAAAACCAATGACGGTTGGTATTGGAAAACAGTAATTAGAGATTATGATGAGGATTTAGATAAGTATTCTTGGGAAGTTACTGGAAATTTGTATATCGGTGTTGCGGGGATAGCTCTCTTTTTTTTGGAGTTATATAAAAAAACTAAAGAAAAAAGATTTATTAAAGCTACTAAAAAAGGAACAGAATGGTTGGAATATTACTGTAGTAAAAACCCAACGGAAAATTATTCTTTTTACTGCGGTAGGATGGGAATTAGTTATTTATTTCTTCAGCTCTACTTGTTGTCTGGGAATAATAAATATTTGGAGAAATCCTTAATAATTGCTGAAAATTGCGATAAGTTTTTAAAGTCTTCTCAAGTAAAGAATGATTTAATAACGGGCGTCTCCGGCACCTTATTAGGATTGTTGCATCTATACAATGTTTCAGAAAAGGATTGGGTGTTAGATAAAATTGCAATATTTGTCAATTACTTGATCAAGCAAATGAAACATGCTGAAGATGGAATATATTGGGATATTAATTATAGACATGCTAAGCCTTTGTGCGGATTTGCTCACGGTACTTCGGGAATTGGGTATGTATTTTTAGAATTAGGTTATTACTTTGAAAATAAAGCATTTTATAATATCGCTGAACAAGCATTCAGATATGAAGATGCCAAATACGACAAGAGTAAAAAAAACTGGCCGGATTTTAGAATTAGACATAGCAAAAAACATTATAAAACCGCATATCTTGAAGAAAATTGGAACTTTTTTAATAAGCCTAAATTTATGACTGCTTGGTGTCATGGTGCTCCAGGGATCGGTTTATCTAGAATAAGAGCGTTACAATTATTAAATAAAGAGCAGTATCGGTATGATCTAATTAATTCCATTAAGCATACTTATCGAATAGAAAAAAATATGTTTGATGAGGCTTCTTTTACCTTGTGCCATGCAAGTGGCGGTAATGCTTTACTTTTTATTGATGCTTACCAAAAATTTGGGAATAAAAAATACAAAAAATATGCAATGCAAATTGCAGATCGAGCAATTAAAAATCATAATAGGTCCGGACATTATATTCCAGGATACGGCATAGAAAAAAATGTTGAGGACACAAGTCTTTTTATGGGGAAGGCCGGGATAGGATATTTTTATTTGCAATGTCTTAGTAAAAGGGACGATTATAATAATGTATTAGCTCCTACATTAAATAATACACACAGCTCAACGTCATCAATTCCCGAAATCCTTAAATTATCGAAAGGTTTTACTAATGAACTAATTTTGAATAAGGTTTTTCCTAGAACATTAAAACTTATAAAGTCAAACCATAAAGATAGATTACTGTATTTTTTAAAACATATCAAAAATGATAAATCTAAGATAGACTGTTTTAAATATTTTATAAGTAGTATTTCCGGAAAGTTGGAAAAATGCAATTATGAAAGGATAAAAGATGTTTTCGCGTTAGAAAAAAAGAGACATGAGCTTAAAGTGAATATTAACCCTGCATATTTGAGCATTCAAAAGGATATTCAGATATATTCTGCTAAAAAGATGATTGAAATGAGTGACAAACAACTAAATAGTAAGGTACTAAAGCTGAATAATACAATTGAATTTTATTCCACAAAATGGGATTGGAACGAAAATAAGTCAGACGTTTGGGAGAAAAATTTTGTAATTCCTGCAAAGAACTATCGAATTATGTTTTATAAAAAGAGACGTAAGGTTGTTGAATTCCCCGAAATATCCGATTTTACATATTTTATTTTTCAGGCTTTCAGTAACCCGAAGACTTTATATGAAGCTAAAAAGATTATTTTTGATTCGCTAGAATTAGATAAAAAAGATAATCAAGTTCTAGATGTTTTGATGGATCAAATAAGAGAAGGTATCAAGGCAAGAATTTTAGTATCATATGAAGCCAGATAATTGGGGATACCTTTCAATAGGTTGGGAAACTAATACATTCCTGTTAATGTTTCACCTGTAATTGTTTGTCGGGAAACAGCTTCTTGTCATAGTTCATTTTAGGAAGCCTTCGGCCATACGCTTTTTTGTTTGTTCATTGCTACATTTCCAAGTAACACAATAACCGACTGTTCTCCCGGCATACTGGTCCGCATCCTAAGAACTCTGCGAAAGTCTCTGTTGATAGGTTGGTTCATAAACACGTGGGTGCTCGTGACCCCGTGCCCGAAAATTAAATGATAACAAAAAAGATGGAATAAGTTTGCCCAAAGGGGGATGGCTTTACTAGTAATGTGCCCCCCCCCCG
>Ga0209487_1001363_pt1 | contig 20699 bp, 11 predicted proteins | sample Poulit2012_FD_187524 | JGI IMG/M metagenome (GOLD analysis project Ga0209487, IMG submission 187524) | Agricultural soil microbial communities from Georgia to study Nitrogen management - Poultry litter 2012 (SPAdes) (version 2) | ecosystem: Environmental > Terrestrial > Soil > Agricultural land...
CTGGACCGAAGCCGGTGAGCAGGCCCGGGCCGAGTGGGATGCCCCCTACGGGCCCGCCGAGCAGTGGGATCTGCGGGTCGAGGATCGGCAGGCCCCGGGCCCGCATGGCCCGGTCCCGGTGCGGATCTACACGCCGACGGCTCCGGCTGACGCGCCGCGGCCGGTGCTGGTGTGGTGCCACGGCGGGGCCTTCATGCACGGCGACCTCGACATGCCCGAGGGTGACCACGTCGCCCGCGGTGTCGCCGGCCGCGCGGATGCCGTGGTGGTCTCGGTCGACTACCGGTTGTGCGATGAACCCCCTGAGCTGGGTGGTCAGCCGGCCCGGCAGATCCCGGGCACGGTGGCAGAGGTCCGTGCTCCGATCCCGCTGGATGACGTGTGCGCCGCCGTTGCCTGGGTGCGCGAGAACGCGCAGGAGCTGGGGGCCGACGGGACGCGGCTGGCGATCGGCGGGGCCAGCGCCGGCGGTAACCTCGCCGCGGCCGCCTCCCTGCGCCTGGCCGGCGAGGGGCGGCCGCCGTCGGCCTCGCTGCCGATGTACCTGGTGGCTCATCCGCTGAACCCCGAACCCACCGAGGAGGAGGCCGAGGCGCTGGCCAGCACCCCGGGCCCGCTGCGCTTCTCTCCCCAGACCATGCGGGCCATGTCCGCCAACTACATCGGCCGGCCGCTCGAGGAGGCCACACCCTACGACTTCCCGGGCCTGGCCTGCGCCCAGGAGCTGGCGGTGCTGCCCCGCACCTACATCGAGGCCGACGAGTTCGATGACCTGCGGGTCAGTGCTCGTCGTTATGCCGAGCAGCTGCGCGAGGCGGGTGTCGACGTGCAGTACGTGGTGCGGCGCGGGGTCTCCCACGGCCACCTGAACCGGGTGGGACTGCGGGAGGCGCAGCAGTCGATGGATGCCATGGCGGAGATCGTCCGGACGATGTGACGTCCCCTTGTGACAACTGGTGAACGAAGTCCTGCTCCTGGTTGTTCCCGGTAACATTTCGGGCTAGGGTCCTCTGCTGACGACGTCGGACCGACGCCGGATGCGAGCAGGCAAGGGAGCCCAGCCTCACCTTTCGCCCTGATCCGAGGACGGTTCGGCACCGAGAATCCGCGGCGGCATCGCTGCGCAGACATCGGCCGCCAGGCCGGGAACGGGAGAACAGGATGTTCCGGAACAACGGTGCTTCGGGCAAGCGGGCAGCGATCGGCGCGATCGGCGGGCTCATGCTCCTGGGCGTGGGCGGTGCCGCCTTCGCCGACGAGGTGGGAGGCGACGATGTCGATCTGGACGTGACCATCGAGGAGCGACAGGACCCAGGGGCGCTGTCGCTCAGCGTGGCCGGGGACAGCGAGACGCTCACCGAGGTCGAGGACGCCGCGGCAGATCACCGCGAGTTCACCGGCGTGCTGCCCGAGGTGACGGTGACAGACACGCGCACCGACGTCCCGGAGGGGGTCTACTGGTACGTCACCGGACAGGCCGGTGACTTCGTCGGGAGCGAGGGGCAGGAGGCGATCACCCCGGACCACCTCGGCTGGGCCCCGGAGCTCGTGACCGACGGCAACGGCGAGGTCGCCCCGGGCCAGGAGGTCCCCACCTCGATCGACGACAGCACCGACCCGGATCACCCCGACAACGTCGGGCTCGAGGGGCAGGAGCTGCTGCAGCTCGCCCTCGACTCCTCGGAGGCCACCGCCGCGAACGGGGAGTGGACGGCCACCGCCGACCTGACCCTGAAGACCCCGCTCGATGTCGAGCCGGGCTCCTACAGCTCGACCGTCACGCTCTCGCTGTTCGAGGAGGCGTACTGAGGGGACTCGGTCCCGGGGGAGAGCTGTGCATCGCCATGTCATGACGACCCGCCTGATCACATTCGCAGTGACGCTGGGGCTGGCCCTCGCCGCGAGCGTGCTCACCGCGACCACGGCGCTCGGCCAGCCGCAGGCCCCGCTCACACGCTGGGCGGTGACTGCGGCGGACGAGTCCGGTCCCGATGATCGCGCCTCCATCCAGCCCGAGCTCGATGCCGGCCAGAGCGTGACCGAGCACCTGTCCGTGCAGAACCTCGGCGACCGCGAGGAGACCTTCCGCCTGACGGCGGCCGACGGGTTCACCACCCCCACCGGCCGCTTCGACATGCTCGCATCGGACGAGGAATCCACCGAGGCCGGCACCTGGATCGACATCCCCGACGAGGTGACGGTGGCCGCGGGCGAGAGCGAGGTCGTCCCCTTCACCATCACGGTCCCGGACCAGGCCGAGCCCGGTGACCATCCCGCCGGAGTGGCCGCCTCCGTGGTCTCACGGCAGTCGGCCGAGGACGGCACCGCCGTCGGTGTCGAGAGCCGGATGGGCGTCAAGGTCATCACGCGCGTGACCGGCGAGCTCTCACCGGCGCTCGAGATCGGCGAGGTCTCCACGAGCTACCACGGGACCTGGAACCCCTTCCGCCCAGGCGATGTCACGGCCACCGTCGAGCTGAGCAACACCGGCAACACGCGCCTGGCCGTCGCCGGCCGGGCGACTTCGGGCACCGGCGAGACCACGCTTCCCGACCCGGCGGAGCCGATCGGTGACCTGCTGCCCGGGGACACCCGTCAGGTCTCGCTGACGATCGAGGACGTCTGGCCCACGATCTACCTGCCGGGCGAGCTGGTCCTGGCCCCTGAAGGCGCCGCACTCGACGGCAGCACGGTCACGGCTCCACAGGCCCGCGCCTCGTTCGGGCTGTGGGCGGCCCCCTGGCCCCAGCTGCTGGTGCTGCTGGGGCTGGCGCTGATCATCGCCGCGCTGATCGGCAACCGTCGTCGCGGCCGGCGCCGCCTCGAGGCGCTGCTGACCCAGGCACGTGAGGAGGGCCGACGCTCGGCCGGCTCCCAGCGCCGGATGCTCGCACCCCACGGGGCCCTGGCAGCGGCCGTCCTCGTGACCGCCTCGCTGGTCCCGACCGCAGCCGTCGCAACCGGGCCTCAGCACGACCCCGAGGAAGTGGGGGTGCACGTGACCATCGAGGAGCGTGACGAGGCGACCTCGGCACCCACCGAGACCCCGGCCGTCCGGCCGGACCACGAACCGGGCGAGACCCCCGGGGGCCACCTGGCGACCACCGGCACCGAGCTGATCGCGCTGCTCGCACTGGGAGCCCTGCTGGGCGGCGCCGGCCTGATCATCCGCCGCACCGGTTCCCCGCGGGGCGAGTCCACGCCCCGCTCCTGACCTATCCGTCCCGATCCCACCCCATGAGACAGGAAGTCGATGATGACCATGACGATCCTTCCCCGCCGGATCCGCAGACTCGCCGGCGCCGCCACCTGCGCGACGCTCCTGGCCGCGGCGACGGTGCCATTGGCCGCCGGCTCGGCGAGCGCCGCCCCCGTCGGAAGCTCCCCGACCACGGCGGCGGCACCGGCGGCACCGTCGCCCCTTCCGGACGGCGCCGCCCGCCACGACGCCGAGGAGCTGGCGATCGAGGGTCTCGACGACGTGCGCGAGGACCTCTGGCTACCGACGGTCGGAGCGCAGGGCTCGCAGATCTCCTGGCGCATCCGCTCGGGCGGTGAGCATGCCGCCCTCCAGGACCAGGACCAGGACAGCGGATCCGGGGCCATCGTGCAGGTGCGGCGTCCGGCGGCCGGCACCGACGCCGCCCCGGTGCGACTCGAGGCCACCATCGACGACGGGAGCCAGGCCATCACGCGGGAGTTCACCGCGACGGTGCAGCCGATGCCCTCCGATCCCGACCAGGACGAGGCCTACGTCTGGGCCTTCTTCACCGGCGAAGGCGTCGGGGGCGAGAAGATCAGCCTGGCCGCCTCCCGCGGCAACGACGCGCTCGACTGGAACACCCTCAACGACGGCGAGCCCCTGTTCACCTCCGAGCACGGCGAGGAAGGGCTGCGCGACCCCTTCATCCTGCGCGCACCCGACGGCGACACCTTCTACCTGATCGCCACGGACCTGAAGATCGACGGCCGCGAGGGCGGATTCCAGGGTGCCCAGGTGGACGGTTCGCTCGCCGTGGAGGTGTGGGAGTCCACCGACCTCGTGAACTGGTCCGATCAGCGCCACGTGGTGGTCAACACCGAGCACGCGGGCAACACCTGGGCCCCCGAAGCCTTCTGGGACGCCGAGCGCGAGACCTTCGTCCTGTACTGGGCCTCCAACCTCTACGACACGGCCGACCCCGACGATCGCACCACGCCCAGCTACAACCGGATGATGTACGCGACCACCGACGACTTCACCACCTTCTCCGAGCCGCAGGTATGGATCGATGTGGATCGCCGCGGGCAGGACGGTGCCGGGTCGATCGACGTGACCGTCGCCGAGCACGAGGGTGACTACCACCGCGTGTACAAGGACGAGAAGTCCATGACGCTGCGCCAGGAGCGCTCCTCGGACCTGCTCGCCACGGTCGAGGACAGCTACCCGGGCGCGACGGGAGCCGACGACGAATGGGTCGAGCTCGGCACGGAGCTGGGGTCGGGGCAGGACAACGGCTATGGCGGCACCTTCACCGAGAGCGAGGGGCCCTCGCTGTTCCCCGCGAACGAGGGCGACCAGAACGGCTACGAGTACTACCTGTTCGCCGACCAGCCCGACTACCACGGCGGCCCCAACCACTACGTCCCGATGGCCACCGACGACATCACTGACGCCTCGTCCTGGCAGGTGATCGGTGAACAGATGCCCCAGTCGCAGTTCCCGCAGAACACCGATGGGGGCAGGCCGCGGCACGGCACCGTCGTGCCGGTCACCCGTGAGCAGTACCAGGGGGTCCTGGAGGCCTACGCCCCGCAGATCGCCGTGCGGACCGTGGAGGCGATCAGCGTGAGCACCGAGGTCGGCACGGCGCCGCAGCTGCCGGACTCCGCCCACCTGGAGAAGGTCGACGGCAGCGTCGAGGAGGCCGAGGTGATCTGGGACGAGATCCCCGAGGAGGCCTACGAGCAGGCCGGCACCTTCGTCGTCAGCGGTGTGGCCCAGGACGATTCACGCCAGCCGGTCGAAGCGACCGTGACCGTGGACGGCAGCGCGGGCGAGATCGGCCTCGAAGGGGCCACGCGATGCGTCACCGGCACGAACGTCCTGGTCACGACGGTCACCAATGAAGGATCCGACGACGTCACGGCGACCGTGACGACCCCGTACGGCCGGCAGGACCTCACCGTCGCCGAGGGATCCCGGGTCTCCGCGGCGTTCACGACGCGTGAGGCCGAGCTGCCCGCCGGAGAGGTGACGGCCGAGGTCGACGGCGCCGTGACCACGGCGGCGTTCCCGGCCGCCTCCTGCGGCTGACCGCAGCCGCTCGGGCGGGGCCGCACCCGGCCCCGCCCCCTCGATCCAGGACATGGGCACAGGACCAGGTACGAAGGAGTGCATTCACCATGAACCCGAAGAGCCCGCCCGGCCACGAGCGCCGGCCCCGACTGACCAAAGGCCTGCTGACCAGCACCACGGTCGCCGCGATGGCGGCGGCGATGGTGCTCCCCCTCGGCACGGCCGCCCAGGCCGATCCCGCCGATACGCCCGTCGTCGACTATGAGTTCACCCAGACCACGGGAGCCAGCGTTCCCGACGCCGGCGGATCCGAGGCTGCCGTCGTCCAGAACGCCGAGGACGGGCAGTGGACCGGCACCTCCCTGGAGCTGACCGGAGGCGAGCCCGAGGACGGCAACTGGGTACGCCTGCCCGAGGACCTGCTGGCCGAGGCGAACTCGGCCACGATCACCACGGAGGTGAAGATCGACGAGTCGATGAAGCAGGACTACAACTTCCTGTGGAACATCGGCGCCGAGGACGACACCGACGAATACTTCTTCACCTCGGTGCAGGACGCTCCGCGCACCGCCATCACCACCGGCTCCAACGACGAGGAGGACAGCGCACAGGCCGATCAGAACCTGCAGGCCGACCGCTGGTACTCCCTGACCAGCGTTCTCGACGGCGAGGCGGGCACCATCTCGCTGTACGTCGACGGGGAGCCGGTCGGCACCACGCAGACCGAGCTGGTGCCGTCCTCGATCAGCGACCAGTCGCTGAACACCATCGCTCGTTCCCCCTGGCCCGATGAGCTCTTCTCCGGGGAGATCTCGACCTTCCGGGTCCACGACCGGGCGCTCAGCGCCGAGGAGATCGCCGCGGCCAGTGAGCAGGACGCCGAGATCAACCAGGAGGAGATCCAGCAGCAGGTCCAGGACCTGCTCGAGGGCGTGGACGCGCCACCGGAGAGCATCGACTCCGACCACATCGGGCTGCCGACCGCCGGCGGTGCGGTGTCATGGAGCAGCAGCGACAGCTCCGTGATCGCCGAGGACGGGCGGGTGACCCAGCCCGAGCAGGGCGCCGATCCGGTCGAGGTCACGCTCACGGCGACGGCATCGATCCGCGGCATCACCGAGACGAGCGAGCACGTGGTCACGGTGGTGCCCTCCAGCGACTCGGACGAGGAGCGCGCCGAGGCCGCCGCCGAGCAGTACGTCGTGCCGGCCGTCCTGGCCGACGGCGAGCCGCTGCCCAGCGCCCCGGAGGGCGTGAGCGTGACCCCGACCGGAGCCACCGGAGCACGCCTCGAGGAAGGTGCCCTGACCCTGGAGACAGAGGAGGCCGCCGACGCGACGGTCACGGTCGAGATCGCACGTGAGGACGCCCCGGGGACGACCGTGGCCAAGACCTTCGAGGTCACCGTGCTGCCGCAGGACGCCTCGACGGATCTGGCCGCCTACCACCGCACGCCGACCTCCGAGCAGGAGGCCAACAACGCGGACGTGGCCTACAGCATGCACCTCGCCCTCGCCGAGGAGGACGGCTGGCAGCCGCTCAACGAGAACTACGGCATCTTCTTCCCCCGGATCTCCGAGGAGGTCCCCGAGACCGGTCCCGACATGGACCTCATCCGCAGCCTGAAGGACCCGGCGGTGTTCGCCCTGCCCGAGGGCGGATACGGCATCGTGGCCACACGGATCGCACGCGGCGGTGGCGCGGACGGCACCGAGTCCGACTCGGTGCTGGTCGCCACATCGCCCGACCTGCGCAGCTACGAGGAGATCGGGCTGCTGGAGCTGGACGAGGTGGGCGGCGTCAACCAGCCCACCGCCATCTACGACTCGGCGGACGAGGTGTACCGGCTGTCCTGGACGACCGACTCCGGCGCGGTGCGCCACCAGGCGTTCACCGATCTCGTCGCCGCCGTCGAGGAGGGGGAGCAGACCGCGTCCTCCTCGGGAGCGGTCACCGGCACCACCGTGGCCGAGGACACGGACATCGATGACTTCGCCGCCGGGGTCGAGCTGACCGTGCCGCAGGAGGACGGCGACGCTCTCCTCCAGCGTTTCGGGCGGATCGAGAACACCGGGTACACCCCCTTCGACGAGGTGTCGATCCCCCAGGGCGACGAGGTGGACACCGAGGCGCTGCCCGGCACCGTCGAGCTCGACTACTCCGACGGCTCCACCCGCGACCTCCCGCTCCAGGAGTGGGACCTCAGCGAGGTCGACCCCACGACCCCGGGCACCTACACGGCCCGGACCACTGTCGAGCGCGACGACTACCCCACGCCCTTCGCTGATGAACGGGCCGATCCCTCGGCCTACAAGTACGAGCACGACGGCGAGACCAGCTACCTGATGATCGCCACCAACGACCCCGACCTCGACAACGTCAACCAGGGCGGGCAGGCCTTCATGCCGCTGCGCTCGGCCGACACCCTGATGGGTTTGGCCGACGAGGCGGGGCCGGAGGAGGTCCATCTGCTCGAGCGCGGCGACGTCGACGCCCACGGGGACACCATGACGGGCTGCTTCTGGGCGCCCGAGATCCACGAGATCGACGGTCGCCTGTCCATCCTGTTCATGCCCTGCTACGGCGACTCCCCCGACTACATGAACGGCCGCGCCTCGATCATGCAGCTCGAGCAGGACGAGGACGGACGCAACCTGGACCCGATGGATCCGGACAACTGGAGCGCTCCCCAGCACGTCACCCGCAGCGACGGGTCGGAGCTGAACGAGGTCAGCGGGGTCTCGCTGGACATGACGTACTTCACCGATGACGAGGGACAGGCCTACTACGCCTGGCAGCAGGTGTGCACCACCTGGATCGCGACGGTCGATCCGGAGGAGCCCGCCCGTCTGACCAGCGACCCCGTGTCGATCATCGAGCCGGAATACGCCTGGGACAATGCCTGCGCCGAAGGCCCGAACGTCCACACCCGGGACGGACAGCTGCTGATGATCTACTCCGGATCGAGCGTGGGCGACACCTACACCACGGGGCTGGCCACGGCCGATGCGAGCGGGACCGATCTGACGGATCCCGACTCGTGGACCAAGCTGAACTACCCGCTGCAGAAGTCGAGCAAGTTCGACGGCGAGTGGCAGCTGGGCACGGGCCACGGCATGTGGTCGAAGGACGAGGCCGACAACCTCATCTACGTCTTCCATGCACGCACCGACCATCTCGGGCTCACCGGACGCGACATGTTCGTGCGCCGCGTGCACTTCGACATCGAGGACATGCCGGTGATGGACATGGAACCGGCCGAGGAAGTGGCCGACGAGACGGTCGAGCTCACGGTGGAGGTGACCGAGCCGGCCCCGCTCGAGGTGGAGGCCACCACCCGATGCGTCGCCGGCAGTGCCGTCCTCGCGACCACGCTGACCAATCCCGGCGACGAACCGGTGACCGCCTCCGTGGCCACCCCGCACGGGAAGCGGACGGACCTCCCCCTCGGCGCCGGAGCCTCCGTGACCGAGACGTTCTCGACCCGCAGCGCCGAGATCGAGGGCGACGACGTGACCGCCACGGTCGACGACGAGGAGGTCTCGGCCTCGTACGAGGCCACCAGCTGCGGGTGACCGCGGCAGGCCACGGGCCGCACGGCGATGATCACCGCCGTGCGGCCCGCTCCGACAGTTCGAATCTGATGAGCACGAGGTACTGACAACCATGACCACCCGAGAACACGACGCTCCACGCCGTGCCCACGCAGTGCGCACGGCGCTCGCCTGCCTGCTGGTGCTGCCGGTGGGCACGCTGGGAATGCATGCGGCCGGTGCGGAGGAGGCTGCGCCGAAGACCGAGTCCGTCTCCTCGCCATCGGCCGACCTGGAGGCGATCGAGCTGGCCGAGCAGACCACGGAGAACCTGCCGCTGGTGACCAACGGCGAGGTGGAAGGATCCGACATCGTCTGGGAGTCCACCGATCCCGAGCTGGTGTCCGGGACCGATCCGGGCCACGTGGCCCCCGAGATCGGGATGGACGACCCCTATGCCGGCGGTGGCGTCGTGACCCGGCCCGAGTACGGGGCCGGCGACGCCGAGGTCACCCTCACCGCCACCGCGACCCTCGACGGGGCCACCGCCTCCCGGGAGTTCGAGGTCACCGTGGCCGAGCAGAGCCGCAGCGTCCCGGATGCCGGGTACGCGGCCGCCTACTTCCGTGCGGACGACGACGAGCGCATCTACAGCGCGGCCACGACCGAGAACGACTTCTTCACGTTCGAGGAGGTCAATGACGGCCGACCCGTCGTCGACAACGCCGAGGACACCACGGGCCACCGGGACCCCTACATCCTGCGCTCGCACGAGGGAGACCGCTACTACATGATCGCCACCGATCTGTGCATCGGCTGCGGCACGGGCTGGGACGAGGCGCAGAGCGAGGGCAGCCTCAAGGTCAACGTGTGGGAGTCGACGGACCTGGTCACCTGGGAGCGCACCAACGGCGACGGCAACGGCGGGATCGAGGTGAACCAGCCCGAGGCCGGCATGACGTGGGCGGCCGAAGCGTACTGGGACGACGATCTGCAGTCCTATGTGCTGTTCTTCGCCTCGCGCCTGTACGACGACGCCGAGCACACCACGGGCGATCTGCACGCACGGATGTTCGCGGTCCTCACCCGCGATTTCGTCACCTTCACCTCGCCGCCGCAGTCCTGGCAGGACACCGGATACGGACGCATCGACTCGACGGTGCAGAAGATCGGCGATCACTACTACCGGTTCACGAAGAACGAGGACGGCGGCGAGGCCGACGGCCTCGAACGGGGCAAGGACATCTTCCTCGAGCGGTCCACGGTGCTGACGGCACCGACGACCGCCTCGGACTGGGATGCCGACCCGAACACCGGCTGGCAGCTGGTCGACACCGCGATGACCACCCCGGTGACCGGGAACGCCGGCGAAGGCCCGCAGATCGCCGAGCTCAACCAGGGCGATCCGAACAACACCGCCGACGACGACGGCTACGTCTTCCTCGTCGACAACTACGGCGCGGGCGGCTACCGGGCCTTCGTCACCAGCGGAGCCGAGATCGCGGCGAGCGAGCGCGACCACCGCCTCTCGCAGCAGGACGGCTGGGAGCCGCGCACGGACGGGCTGCCCGAGAGCCCGCGCCACGGCTCCTTCGTCAGCGCCTCGCAGCAGGTGCTCGATGCGATGCACGGCTGGCGCGAGGTGGAGGCCGTGGGATCGCAGACGGCTCTGGCCGCCTCCGGTCGGACGGTGACCGCCGAGGTGGCCGCGGATGATGACGGCGAGGTCGCCGGGGAGGTGACCTTCTCCGGGGACGGCTGGAGCGAGACGGTCGCCCTGTCGGACGGCGAGGCCTCGGCGCAGGTGCCCGCCAGCGTGCAGGAGGTCGTCGCCCGGTACGAGGGATACCGCGATGGCCTCGTCGAGCCCTCACGGTCGACCGCGCTTGAGATCGACTCGCCCGCCGCGGTCGACGTGGACACCGCCACGCGCTGTGTCGCCGGGCAGGTGGTGCTCGCCGTGACGGCCGGCAACGCCGACGACGAGACCGTGACGGCTGCGGTCAGCACGCCCCTGGGGGAGAGGACCGGGCTGACCCTGCGCCCGGGTGCGAGCAGCACCGCCACGTTCAGCAGCCGGCGCAGCGAGATCCCCGCCGGTGAGGTGACCGTCGACGTGGACGGGGCGGAGACCACCGCCTCGTATTCGTCAGCTTCCTGCGGATGAGGCACATCGGCGGGGGCGAGTGCTGTGTGCCCGGCCCCCGCCGGTACCGGGACCTTCCCGGGGCCGAGCCGCAGCGGGCACCGCGACCTCCCGGTGTCGAGCCGCAGCGGGCACCGCGACCGTGCGGGTGTCGACCCGCCGCCGCTACCGGGCCCGCTGAGATGGCGACGGGGGCTCGACTGCATCCCGTCAAGGCGCTAAGGTGCTCTCACACTACTTTTAATTACCCTTAATCTAAGTAGTGTCGGTTCGGTCGCGCCGATGCGGCCGGATGGCTCGATCCATCGAGGAGCTCAGCGATGACGCAGAATTCCCCATCGACCGCCGCACCCGCCCCGTCCCTCTCGCGCCGCAGTCTGCTGGTGTCCGGGGTCTGCACGGCCGCGGTGCCCGCGGCGCTCGCCGTCGGCGCGTCGCCGGCGTCGGCCCGCCCGGTCGGAACGTCCCAGGGCGTTCCGACCGTCGGCGGATCGTCGCACCTGCCCACCGGGGCCGGGGGCGCCGCACCGTCCATTGAGCCCGGTGAGCCCTGGACCGATACGAACGGCTCCGTGATCCAGGCGCACGGGGGCCAGGTGGTGATCCACGAGGACGATCAGGGGACCATCTACTACTGGTACGGCGAGGACCGCAGCAACGGCTACGGGAACAGCCCCGGTGTCCACGTCTACTCCTCCCGGAACCTCTCCGACTGGGGCGATGAAGGGCTGGCGCTCAGGGCGCTCGAAGGCCCCGAGCAGCTCGACAGCGACCCGTACTTCACCGCGCTCTACGCGGGATACGACGAGGCGCAGCGGGAAGCCGTGATCCGCGATTTGGTCACCTTCACGGACGAGGACAGCGAGGAGACCGTCGCCATCCTGGAGCGACCCAAAGTGCTCTACAACGAGGTGACCGACACCTGGGTGATGTGGGTGCATGCCGATGGTCCGAGCGAGAGCTCCGATGCCCAGTACGCCAAGGCACGGGCCGGGGTCGCGGTCTCCGAGAGCCCCACGGGCCCCTTCCGCTGGATCGACAGCTACCGGCTGCATGTCGCACCGGAGGGGGAGGAGAACTACGACCCCGACAACCCCGGCATGGCTCGGGACATGACGCTGTTCAAGGACGACGACGGCACCGCCTACATCATCTACTCCTCCGAGGAGAACTACTCCCTGTTCATCTCGAAGCTGGACGCGGAGTACACCTATCTGGCCACCGGTCCCGATGACGCCGTCAAGGGAGTGGACTTCACCCGTCCCTACATCGGTGCGCACCGAGAAGCCCCGGCGCTGTTCAAGCGCGGCCAGATCTACTACCTCATCACCTCCGGGGCGACCGGCTGGGACCCCAACCCGGCCAGCTGGGCGACGAGCACCGAGATCCTCGGCGAATGGACCGACCACGGCAACCCCTGTGTCGGGGACGGAGCCGAGATCACCTTCGGCTCCCAGTCCACGAATGTGATCCCGGTGGATCCCGAACGTGGCATCTACGTGTACATGGGGGACCGCTGGACCCCGGAGGACCTGGCGAACTCGCCCTATGTGTGGCTGCCCGTCCGTTTCGGTGAAGGAACCGAGATCGCTCTTGAGTGGCACGACTCCTGGAACGTCGAGGACCTCCCACCCCAGCCCCGTTTCGAGGTGGACGCCCGGATGCCGGACGCCATCCACCCCGGTGCCGAGCACCTCCTGCCCACGCAGGTGGAGCTGGATCGCGACGGAGAGGTCAGCACGCAGCCGGTCCGCTGGGACGGCGACCTCGAGCGGCCCGGACTGACCACCGTCGTCGGCCGGATCGGTGATGGTGACGAGGGCCTGACCTTCCGTCGCCAGGTGCTGGTGGTCCCGCGGCGCATCGAGTACGTGGTCAGCGCCGGTGGAGAGTCCACTTCCGACTACCGGGCCCTGCGTGAGCACTCCCGCGGCACGGTCGCGAACTCGGTGCCCGACCAGGAATATGGCCAGGATCCGCAGACCGGCCGAACCTGGGGATTCACGGGAGGCAGCGATGCGGCAGGCAGCGGCATCGACTCCATGGACCGCACCGTGAGGTACGCGCAGGGCGGCGCGGATCTGCGCTACCGCTTCGACGGACTGGACTCGGGGCGCTACCGCCTGCATCTGTGCTTCTACGAGCCGTGGCCCGAGACCGAGGGCCGCACCGCACAGGTGATCCTCAACGACGAGGTGATCGTCGCGGAGCAGTCCTTCGACGTCGAGCCGACCGTCGTGGCCCATCCGTTCCGGCTGGGGCGGGAGGAGACGGTGGACCTGGTGGTCTCGCCCACCGCGGACCCCGACGTGCAGATCAGCTGGATCCTGATCGAGCGCATGTGATGAGAGGTGCGAGGATGCGACAGCGCAGGACTCTGGACCGCCGCACGCTGCTGAGCGGGACGGTCGCCGCCGCGGGCGCGGCCACCGTGGCCGGCTGCGGTCAGATCTTCGCGGAGGCGGAGATCAAGGAACCCGACCCCAGCCATACCCGGTTCGTCATGACCGTCTGGGGAGGGGAGCCCGACCGCGAGGCCTACCAGGCGCGGGTCGACCTGGCCCAGGAGCAGTTCCCCGAGTACGAGATCGTGCTGCAGCTGATCCCCGACGCGAACTATGCGCAGAAGGTGCAGACGATGATCTCCTCGGACACCGGGCCGGACATCATGCAGGTCGCCGAGGACATCAACGTCTACTCCTCGCGCGCCCAGCTGGTGCCCCTGGACGAGATGATCGCCGAGGCCGGGATCGATATGGAGCGGACCTTCGGGGACGTGCGCGAGGGCTACGTCTTCGAGGGGTCCACCTACGGGATCCCGGACCGCTCGGGGGCCGCGATCCTCTACTACAACCGGGACCTGTTCGACGACAAGGGCATCGAGTACCCCACGGGGGACTGGGACTGGGAGACCTTCCTGGCAGCCGCCACCGAGCTCACCGAAGGCAAGGAGCAGTTCGGCTTCGGCGGTGCCTCCTGGTGGCCCCTGTGGTTCTCCCTGATCGAGCAGAACGGTGGCCACGTGGTGGACCCCGATACGGGGCTGCCGCAGATCAACAGCGAAGAGGCGGTCGATGCCCTGCAGTGGGCGCAGGACCTCTTCTTCGCCCACGAGGTCGCACCGAGCGAGGTCGACCTGTCGAACATGGGGCCGGACATGGGGCCTGACGGGGCGTTCGAGCAGGGGCTGATCGCGATGAACTCTACCGGCTTCTGGGCGATCGGATCGCTGGCCGAAGGGGACCTGAACTGGGATGTGGCGCCCTTCTTCCGCGGCCGTGAGCAGGCCGTCAGCGCTTTCGGGTCGGCCCTGACGATCCCGCGGTCGGCGCGCAACTCGCGGGGGTCCTTCGAGATCATCCAGTTCCTCACCGGGGTGGAGGGGCAGGGCCCCATCGCCTCCCGCGGGCAGGACGTGCCGGCCAATATCGACGTCCAGACCAGCGACACCTTCCTGGACCCGGAATGGATGGACGAGGACGTGGACCTGGAGGTCTTCCCGAACTCCGCGGACATGATCTCCAGCCGCCAGTTCATCCCGGAGTGGAACCAGATGCAGAACACCATCACCGATGCCACGGCGACCTTCTGGCTCGGACAGCGCAATGCCCGAGAGATGGCAGATGACCTGCAGGAACGGCTCGAAGCCTTCATCGGCCCGTCCTCGTCCTGACCCCGATGACCCTCACGCGCACCAGGAGACCCCGATGACGATCACCTCGAGCGCCCCGGCGGGCACCGATGCCCCGAGCCGACGTGGCGCACCGCGGCCCACCCGGCAGCGGATGACCCAGCACCGGCGCAAGGAAGCGCTGCTGTTCTACCTGTTCATCTCCCCGTGGGTGATCGGATTCCTCGCCTTCATGGCGGGCCCGATGCTCTTCTCCATCTACCTGTCCTTCACCGAGTGGGACACGTTCACCCCGCCGCGCTGGATCGGCCTGGAGAACTACACGACGCTGCTGTTCGACGATCCGGTGTTCCGGAAAGTCATGTTCAACACCTTCTTCTACTCCCTGATCTCGGTGCCGCTGGGTATGGGCGTCTCGCTGTTCCTGGCGAATCTGCTCAACAAGAAGATCGTGCTGCGCAAGTTCTTCCGCACCCTGGTCTACCTGCCGCATCTGATCCCCCTCGTGGCGGTGGCGCTCATCTTCCAGATGGTGCTCGCCCCGGAGGCCGGGCCGTTGAACCAGATGCTGTCCTGGGTCGGCATCACCGGACCCAACTGGCTGATGGACCCGGCATGGGTCAAGCCGGCCCTGATCCTGATGTCCCTGTGGCAGGCGGGCGGTGGGACCATTCTGCTGCTGGCGGGCATGAACGGCATCCCGAAGGAGTTCTACGAGGCCGCCGAGATCGATGGCGCCTCCGGTCTCCAACAGTTCTGGACGATCACGTTTCCCCAGCTCACCCCTGTGATCTTCTTCAACCTGATCATGGGGATCATCGCGTCCTTCCAGGTGTTCGCGCAGGTGTTCATCCTGACCGAGGGCGGCCCCGACAATGCCAGCCAGATGGCTGTCCCGATGCTGTTCGACGAGGCCTTCGTCTTCTACAACATGGGGTACGGCTCCGCGATCGCATGGATCCTCTTCGTGGTGATCATGGTGTTCACCGCGATCGCCTTCTCCACCTCGGGACGTTGGGTCTTCTACGAGACGGAGGTGCGCCGATGAGCGCTCTGCCCACCAGCAGTCCCACTGCCACCGTGAGCGAGGCGCCCGGCGCCCCGGCGGTCCTGCGCAGCCGGCGTCCCCGGACGCTGAAGGCGTTCCGAGCGGGGCCGGGCACCTATGCCCTGCTGACGATCGGATCGGCCATCTTCATGGTCCCCCTGATCTTCGTGGTCTCGATCTCCCTGAGCACCGATCAGACCGTCTCGAGCGGGCAGCTGTCGGTGATCCCGCGGGAGTTCCACTGGCAGAACTTCGTCGACATCTTCGCCACGACCCTGCCTGTGGGACAGTTCTTCATCAACTCGGTGATCATCTCGGTCACCTCGGCCTTCGGGCAGGTGCTGTCGAGCTCCCTGGTGGGCTTCGCCTTCGCCAGGCTGAGGGCCCCGGGCAAGCGGATCATCTTCTACATCGTCATCGCGACGATGATGATCCCCGCCCAGATCACGATGATCCCGCAGTTCTTCATCTTCACCGAGCTCGGCTGGATCGACACCTTCCTGCCACTGATCGCCCCCCAGTTCTTCTCCAACGCCTTCAACATCTTCCTGGTGCGTCAGTTCGTCACCCGCATCCCCTTGGAGATCGACGAGGCGGCGGCGATCGACGGACTCGGCTTCTTCGGGATCTACTGGCGGCTGATCCTGCCGATGATGCTGCCGATCCTGATCGCGATCTCGATCTTCACCATGACGGCCATGTGGGGCGACTTCATGGGTCCGCTGATCTACATCAACAGCGAGGAGAAGATGCCGCTCGCCCTCGGTGTCCAGTATCTGACGTCGACCAGCCAGGACCTGCAGACCCCGCCCTGGAACCTGATCATGGTGGGCTCGATCTTCCTGTCGCTGCCGATGATCCTCATCTACTACTTCGGTCAGAGATACATGTACGAGATGAACCTCTCGGCCGGAAGTGCAGGAGTGAAGTGATGTCCACGCTCGAACTGACCACAGGGCGCCTCAGCATCGACGGCACCCCTTCGGTGCTGCTGTGCTCCTCGGTCTTCCCCTTCCGCATCCCCTCCCAGCAGTGGGAGCACAGGCTGCGTCTGGTGCGCGAATCCGGCTACCGGATGATCGACCTGTATGTGCACTGGGGGTTCCATGAAGAGGTCGAAGGGCAGATAGACCTCAGTTCCCCGGAACGAGACCTGCAGCGATTCCTCGATCTCGCCCACGACCAGGGCCTCCTCGTCATGGCACGGCCTGGGCCCTACATCTGCTCCGAGACCGACGGAGGGGGCCTGCCCTGGTGGCTCCACGGCCGTCGCGCGGGCGGGGGGATCCGGGTGCGGACCACCGATCCCGCCTACCTGAAGGCAGTGGGCCGCTGGTTCGATGCCGTGATGCCGGTGCTCGCCGCCGCCCAGACCACCCGGGGCGGCCCGGTGGCACTGGTGCAGATCGAGAACGAGCTGGACTTCTTCGACTGCCCGGACCCGGACGGGTACATGACCTGGCTCGCCCAGCGCACCCGCGCCCACGGCATCGATGTGCCGATCATCGCCTGCGCCGGGCAGGGAGAGCTCCACGGCGCCGGCGGTGACGCGCACGGTGTGGTGCCCACCGTGAACCTCTATCCCGCGGACGACTCGACCACCTTCGACGCGGAGACCCGGTACTACTCCGCCGAGCTCGAACAGCGCGAGCTGCCCCTGATGGTGACCGAGACCAATCGGCTGCATCGGACCCTGCGGCGCGAGATCCTCGCCGGGGCCCGTCTGGTCGCCCCCTACCTGCAGACCTCCGGCTTCAACCACCTCGTGCGCCCCTCCGCCGGCAACTGGGGCGACCCCGGGAACCTCATGACCTACGACTACGACTTCGGCGGCTACATCAGCCCCGACGGCCGGCGCCGCCCCGAATACGACGAAGCGATCCGGCTCACCGCCACCCTCGAGGCCTGGGGCGAGCGACTGGCGACGGCGCGGCCAGTGCCCCTGTCAGCCACCCCGTTGACAGGGATGAAGACCGGCGGGGCCCTCGCGCTCGAGGGCGGAGGCCTCATCGTCGGCCCCGCAGAGGTCGAGGGACTGGACACCGCAGTGCGACTGCGGCCCACGGCCGGGACCATCGAGGGCGACGCGATCGATGCCACGGTGACTGCGGGAACCTGTCCCTTCTGGGCGTTGGACGTGCCGCTTCGGCCCTGGGGACGCAGCGGCACCCTGACCGTGGCGACCGCCGAGCTCGTCGGTGCGGCCACGGTCGGCGACCAGCTGCAGCTGACCTTCGAGGGAACTCAGGACTCGCTGGTTAAGCTCGACCTGCCGGATGGAGCGGCGGGCGGCGGCCGACTGATCCAGCAGGGCATCGGCAGGACGGAGACCGCAGGGGAGGACGGGGCGATCCGCGTGGAGATCCGGAAGGGGGCCACCAGCCTGGCCGACCCCCTGCCGCGAGCGCGGCACCCCGAGCACGCGGCCCGGGTGATCGAGGACCCCCTCGACCATCTGGGCACCAGCCATCCCCTCCCCGAGGCCGGCGGCCTGATCCCCGGCACGGAGGAGCTCGGCCTCGCCGACGGGCGTCTGCGTGTGGACCTCGCGGTGCCGGACACCGCCACCGAGCTCCTCCTGCTCGGCGCGGCCGACCTGGTGCGCATCGTCAGCGACGGCGCGGAGCACGGGGTCCATGTCCCCCACGGGGCACCGCTCTGCGTGCCCCTCGCTCCGGGGCGGGCCCGCCGGGCCCGTGTGATCACGCAGACCTGGGGACGCGCCAACTTCGACGACGCCCGCCGACCCGCCCTGCACCTCGGCGCCGGACGTGGACCGGGCATGGTCCTGGCCGTCACGGAGACTGCCGACGTCAGCGACCTGTGGCGGGTGCGCCGGCTGCCGGACCAGCGCTCGACCGGCGACCTGGCCCAGCAGCCCCTGCGCGAGCTCGGTGGCTGGTCCAGCCCACAGCTCGGCCGCGATACCGTCTATGTCCAGCAGCTTCCGCTCCCCGGGCCGGGACGGGTGGGGGTGCTGCGGCTGCACGGGCTCACCGAGCCGATCCGCGTCAGCCTCGACGGCGGTGAGGAGACCCTGGTCTCGCCCGCGGCCCCCGTGATCGTCCTCGGCGACTCCGCCGGGGAGAGCGGAGAGGTCGAGGTCGCGATCCGTGCTCCTCACGTCTCCGGGGGCCTCCTCGATCGGGTCGAGCTCCTGGAGACCGTCGTCCCAGACGTCGACCATCTCCGCACGGTGGCCGAGGAGGACTTCATCGCCCATCTCACCGCCGCAGCCGGCGCCGATGACGCCTGGTTCGACCTGCCGGGGAACGCGCGAGGAACCCCTGCCCTCACCGTGGACGCGGAACACCCGGCCCTGGTGCGGCTCACCCCGCCGGCCGGCAGCACGGACCACGGTGCACTGCTCGACCTGGCCGGCAGGGATGTGGCCGTGACCGTGATGACCGATGGGCGCCGGGTCTCCCGACACGTGCTGGGAGCTCCCGCCGTCGCCGGCGGGGACCCGCGCCGCTCCTGGATCCCTGCGGACTGGTTCCGCACTCCCGCGCAGGAGGTCCTCCTGTGCGTCGAATCGCTGACCGTGCGAGGCGGTATCTTCGAAGGAGCTGCATGGGTGATCACGCCACTCTGAGCACACCTCGGACCACCGTCCCGGCCCCATGACGTGGCGTGCACGATCTGGGAGGGGAGTCGTGGCGAGCAAGACGTCCAAGGACATCCGCAACGAGAGCCGCTTCATGGTGCTGCGGTCCGCATACGCGCGGGGCACTGTCACGCGGGCCGAGATCAGCGCCGAGACCGGCCTCAGCCCAGCCACCGTGACCACCCTCGTGGGCGAGCTCGTCGGCGAGGAGGTGCTGCGGGAGGCCGGCCGCATCTCGTCCCGGGGCGGCCGGCCCACCGCGACGTTCCAGGCGAATCCGCGGCGGGGGACCCTGCTCGCAGTGGATGTCGCGGAGACCTACGTGCACGTCGACCTCTTCGATCTCGCCCTGGCCAGGCTCGACCGCGAGGAGATCGAGCTCGAGGCACGAGGCCAGAGCATCGTGACCATCGCCGAACGGATCCGCGAAGCGGTCGACAGGCTCCTGGCTCGCACGGCGGACGACGTCGGTGAGCTGCTCGGAGCGGGCGTCTCCCTGCCCGGCCAGGTCGACCCCGCGCGGGGAGTCGACGTGTTCGCTCCCAACTGGGGGTGGCACGACGTCCCGGTGCTGGACGCACTGCGAGCGGCGATCCCCGCACCGGTGCGCATCGACAACGCCCTGATGGCGCTGGCGACCGGGGAACTGTGGTTCGGTGCGGGTCGTCGGTACCGCGACTTCCTCGCCGTCAACCTCGGCACCGGGGTCGGCGCCGGCGTGATCGTCGACGGCCAGCTGCTGCGCGGGGTCGGCAACTCCGCCGGCGAGTGGGGCCACACCTCCCTCCTCTGGAACGGCAGGCAGTGCTCGTGCGGCCGCGCCGGCTGCATCGAGGCGTATGTCGGGGTCGAGGGCATCCGTGCCACCCTGGCCGAGCTGGAGGAGGAGCACGAGCTGCTCTCGGTGCGCCATCATCGCGAGTTCATCGAGCGGCTGATGCGCGCAGAGGCCGCCGGCGATGAGGCCGCCACGCAGGCCGTGCTGCGCACCGGCGACTACCTCGCCGCCGGGATCGGCAACCTGGTCAACCTGCTCAACCCCGAGCACGTCTCGGTCCTGGGATGGATCACCCACTACGCGGGAACCGGCCTGCGCGACCGGGTGCGCGATCGGATAGCGCGCGAGTGCCTGCCGGGCCCCGCGGCGGCGGTGAACATCGAGTTCACCGAGACCGGCGGCCATGTGGTCAGCCTGGGCATGGCCGTACTCGCCCTGGAAGCGTTCCTCGAGCGGGTGGGGCTGCCCAGCTCCAGCAGCCTGCCCGCACCGGCCAGCGAACGGTCCCGGACGGTCAGGCCACTCGCCTGGGCGATCCCGGGATCGCCACCTCACGATCCGGTGCCCTGACGCCAGCGTTCACCCGCACCGCCTCGGTCACGGTGGTGCTGTCGCGGGCCCAGCCGTCCCGCTTATCCCGGCTCATCAGCGGGCGTGATGCGGTGGTCCGGTATCAGG
>Ga0209487_1001364_pt1 | contig 20689 bp, 19 predicted proteins | sample Poulit2012_FD_187524 | JGI IMG/M metagenome (GOLD analysis project Ga0209487, IMG submission 187524) | Agricultural soil microbial communities from Georgia to study Nitrogen management - Poultry litter 2012 (SPAdes) (version 2) | ecosystem: Environmental > Terrestrial > Soil > Agricultural land...
TTGCAAATACGACGTAAATATCACCAACCCCACCATTGGTAATCCATACTTTGCTTCCGTTCAAAATATAATCGTCGCCGTCTTCTTTGGCTGTCATTTTCATTGAAGCTACGTCACTTCCCGCTCCTGGTTCAGATAAAGCATAGGCACCGAGGGCTTCACCTGTAGCAAGACGGTGTAAGAAGTTTTTCTTTTGGTCTTCATTTCCATATTTATAAATTGGCCAGCTCGCAAGTGAAAGGTGAGCGGATAGTGTGACTCCTGTCGATGCACACACGCGGGATAATTCTTCAACGGCGATAACGTAGCTGACGTAATCAGAACCAATGCCACCGTATTCTTCTGGCCACGGGATACCAGTTAATCCAAGTTCCGCCATTTTATCGAAAAGTTCTCGATCAAAACGTTCTTCTTCGTCACGCTCAGCTGCAGTAGGTTCCACTTCTTTTACTGCAAAATCACGCACCATTTTTCTAAGCATTTCTTGTTCATCTGTTAATTGAAAATCCATGATAATTCCTCCTTGGTTGACTCTACAATTATCTCGTATATCTAATAAATGTGTATAAGACGCTCTAATGACCGCAAATGGAAATATACTCGCTTTCCGCGGGCGGCTGATGAGCCTCCTCGTGCTACGCACTGCGGGGTCTCATCGAGGCCATGGCTCCCGCAGGAGTCTCGCATATTCCATTTGCTAGACTGTGTTACTTCTCACTTTTATACCGAAATATTTAAGAATCCAATTTATTTTAATAGTTCTTTCGCTATAACGACGTGCTGGATTTCGTTGGTTCCTTCGTAGATTTCGGTTACTTTTGCGTCTCTGAATAATCGTTCGACTGGGTAGTCTTCTGTGTAGCCATAACCTCCGTATATTTGTACTGCTTCGATGGCGGCTTGACGTGCTGTTTTTGAAGCAAACATTTTTGCCATGGATGCTTCTTTCGGACATTTTATTCCTTGTTCGACAAGATTTGCAGCTTGATAGGTTAATAATTTCGCTGCTTCTACTTCTGTCGCCATATCTGCTAGTTTAAAGGATATACCTTGATGGGCAGCAATCGGTCTGCCAAATTGTTGACGTTCTTTTGCATAGTCTTGGGCGTATTCTAGGGCAGCTTCGCCGATTCCAAGAGCTTGTGCAGCAATACCAATGCGTCCAACATTTAAGTTAGCCATTGCAATTTTAAAACCTTGCCCTTCTTCTCCGAGCAATTGTTCTTTCGGGACTTTACATTGATCAAAACTAAGTGACACAGTATTTGAACCGTGCAGACCCATTTTCTTTTCTTTTTTACCGATATTGAGTCCTGGTGTGTCTTTTTCAACGATAAAAGCGCTGATTCCTTTTGACCCTTTGTCTTCACCAGTTCTGGCAAAAGTTATATAAGTATCAGCTTCACCACCATTGGTGATGAAAACCTTGGAACCATTAAGTATATAATTCCCCTCATCATCTTTAGCCGCTTTTGTTTTAATATTTACTGCATCAGACCCAGCTCCTGACTCTGTTAAAGCAAATGCACCAAGATAATGTCCACTGGCTAATTTAGGTAAGTAATGTTTCTTCTGATCCTCGTTGCCGAATTCCAAGATTGGATTGGTTCCAACGGATGAATGGACAGAGAGAATAACACCAAGTGTAGCACTCACTTTTGCAAGCTCGTGAATTGCAATGATGTAAGAAATGAAATCCATGCCACTTCCTCCGTACTCTTCAGGAATATGGATACCCATTAATCCTAATTCACCCATCTTTTCTATGACTTCATTCGGAAAACGATCTTCTGTTTCCATTCGGTCAATTTCAGGGGCTACTTCTTTTTGCGCAAAATCACGAACCATTCTACGCATCATGTCCTGTTCTTCAGTAAACTGTAATTTCATATTATGCGGCCCTTTCTATACTCTCTTATGATGTTTCTTAGTGCGAGTGATTTCTAGTTTATTTATACTGGAAAAATCCACGGCCAGACTTTTTACCGAGCCAACCCGCTTTAACATATTGTCTAAGGAGAGGACATGGTCTATATTTGCTATCTCCAAATCCTTCGTATAGCACTTCCATGATGGATAGACATGTATCAAGACCAATAAAATCGGCTAAAGTAAGCGGTCCCATAGGATGATTCATACCTAATTCCATCACAGTATCAACGTCTTCTGGCGAGGCAACACCCTCATAAACCGTAAAGATAGCTTCATTAATCATCGGCATTAAAATTCGATTGGCGACAAATGCCGGTGAATCATTTACCTCGACCGATGTTTTGTTTAGTTTGCCAGCCATATCCATTACTGCATCAAATGTTTCTTCGCTTGTTTGCAGCCCTCGAATTACTTCTACTAGTTTCATAACTGGTACTGGGTTCATGTAATGCATGCCAATTACTTTTTCTGGACGTTCAGTCACTGCGGCTATTTCCGTAATGGGTAGAGATGATGTATTGGTTGCTAGAATTGCTTCTTTAGGTGTAATATTATCAAGCTTACGAAAGACCTCCGCTTTGACGTCCATATTTTCAACAACTGCTTCAATGACGATATCACGATCAGCAGCATCTTCTAACTTTTGTGAAGGTGTTAATCTGTTTAGAACTTCATCTTTCTCCTTACTTGTGAAACGCTCTTTTTCAACGGAGCGCGCTAGATGCTTTTCAATATTTTTCACACCTTTGTTTAAAGCTTCGTCGTTCATATCATTCAGCATGACGTCATAGCCTGACTGGGCACATACTTGCGCAATACCTGACCCCATTTGTCCTGCCCCGATTACCATCACTTTTTTAATACTCATGTTAACCCTTCCTTTTTATGTAGTGTGATTATTTATCATGAGGTGAGGCGATTTTCATTTGGAAACCGCGCTCTCTGCCTTATTTAGTCTTTCGGAACTTCAATTAAAACTGCGTCACCTTGGCCGCCACCGCTACAAATTGCTGCGATGCCAAGTCCACCTCCACGACGTTTCAATTCATGAATTAATGTTAAAATAATACGAGCACCACTCGCGCCAATTGGATGACCAAGAGCAACCGCTCCACCATTGACGTTCACTTTTTCCGGATCAATGCCGGCTATTTTTCCACTTGCTAGGGATACAGCAGCAAATGCCTCGTTGATTTCAAATAAATCAATATCATCTTTTTTATAACCTGTTTTTGATAAGAGTTCGTTAATCACAAGGCCTGGTGTTTGTGGAAAATCTTTCGCTTCAACAGCGACTTCCGCATGACCAAGCACAGTAGCCAATGGGGATTTATTTAGTTCTTTTGCCTTTTCATCGGACATGACGACAAACGCACACGCTCCATCATTTATACCAGGAGCATTTCCTGCAGTAATCGTTCCTTCTGGATCAAAAGCTGGACGAAGAGATGATAATTTTTCAACACTCGTATCTTTACGTGGCGCCTCATCTGTGTCGACGACGACTGGATCTCCTTTTCGTTGCGGAACCTCTACTGCTACGATTTCATCAGCAAATTTCCCATCTTCAATTGCGCTAATCGCACGCTGATGGCTGCGGTAAGACCACTCGTCTTGAGCTTCTCTTGTCAGCTCGAATTCTTCTGCAGTTGAGTTACCATAATTACCCATATGTTGGCCTGTAAATGAGCAAGTCAATCCATCGTGCATCATTAAATCCTTTACACGTTTATCTCCCATACGGTGACCCCAACGTGCATCAGGTAAAAAGTATGGTGCATTGCTCATACTTTCCATTCCGCCAGCAACAATGACTTCTTCATCACCTAGGCGAATTAACTGATCGGCTAAGGTAACACTTCTTAAACCAGACGCACACACTTTATTAATCGTTTCTGTTTTAACATTCCAAGGAATACCTGCCTCACGCGACGCTTGGCGGGAAGGGATTTGTCCTTGACCACCTTGTAAAACAGAACCCATAATGACTTCATCAATCTCTGCGCCTTCCATGTCAGCTCGCTTTAACGCCTCTTTAATTGCAATCCCACCAAGTTTTGAAGCAGTAAGTGATTTCAACCCCCCGCCAAATTTTCCAAATGGCGTTCTTGCTCCAGATACAATGACTGTTTTTCTCATATTTTTTCCAACTCCCTTTTTATTACTTTCTAATCAAATTACAAATTTTGTATCGGTTTAGTCTCGTTGATAATATTCCTGATATATAATGATAACGCTTACTAAAAATATGATTGAACGCTCGCTCAATCTATCTTTAAAAGAAAAGGGGGAAATGTTTTCCCCGTTTCTAACAGTCTATCATGAATGACGCAATATATAAAATCTAATTTTCTATTAATTACTGATCATCCGATTCGGCCATAGCCCTTTGCATCCCGGATAGTTTATTTCATAGCAAAGATCACAATGCTATTCGTACCCCCTACTGAGTAATTTCAAATCTAGGGGGGCACGAATACAGATTTTGCGTTTACCCTAATGCACAATTTCAATCCTAGGGGGTACGAATATAGACTTTGCGTTTACCCTAATGCACAATTTCTAACCTAGGGGGCCACGAATACAAACTTTGCGTTTACCCTAATGCACAATTTCAATCCTAGGGGGCATGAATACAGACTTTGCGTTTACCCTAATGCACAATTTCTAAACTAGGGGGTACGAATATAGACTTTGCGTTTACCCTAATGCACAATTTCTAACCTAGGGGGCACGAGTACAGACTTTGCGTTTACCCTAATGTACAATTTCAAATCTAGGGGGCATGAATACAGACTTTGCGTTTACCCTAATGCACAATTTCAATCCTAGGGGGCATGAATACAGACTTTGCGTTTACCCTAATGCACAATTTCTAACCTAGGGGGCACGAATATAAATCTCGCCCCCCTCATGTTGAAATCTTTTCAATAGTAATAAATCTTTTATGCAGTCTTTTCTTCCTCTTCTACGAAAACAGAGAGTGCTAGAATTTCTGCAACATCAAGTGTACTGATATCTTCTTCTACATCCTTAGCTTTCGTTCCGTCACTCAGCATCGTTAGGCAGAATGGGCAAGCACTAGAAATCATAGATGATTCCGTCGCTATGGCCTGTTCTGTACGTGCTACGTTAACTCGATTTCCTGTTGTTTCTTCAGTCCACATGAGACCTCCACCAGCTCCACAGCACATACCATTTTCTTTTGTACGGTCCATTTCCACAAGTTCAAGACCTGGGATGGATCTAAGAATTTCTCTCGGTGGATCGTACACTCCGTTATATCTTCCTAAGTAACATGAATCATGGTAGGTTAAGCGCTGGTTGATTGGACGCTCTGGTTTTAACTTACCATTCATGACCAAATCATAAAGCATCTGCGTATGATGGATGACCTCAGCTTCAAATCCAAAGTCAGGATATTCATTTTTGAAAATATTATACGCATGCGGGTCAATGGTAACGATCTTTTTAACATTATTCTTTTCAAATGTTTTAATATTCTTCTCTGCAATTTCTTGGAATAAAAATTCGTTTCCAATTCGTCTTGCTGTATCACCTGAGTTCGCTTCTTTATTTCCTAAAATAGCAAAGCTAACGCCGGCTTGGTTCATCAATTTAGCAAAAGCTAGAGAAATTTTCTGACTGCGGCTATCGTAAGCTCCCATTGAACTAACCCAGAATAAATATTCAAAGTCTTTATCTTCTTTTTTAAGTTCTTTAATCGTTGGTACGTATACTGACTCATCTTCTTCGCGCCATTTGATACGATCCTTTTTAGATAGACCCCAAGGGTTACCTTGACGTTCAATATTCATAACAGCACGTTGAATTTCTGAATCCATTTTTCCTTCTGTCATAACTAAGTAACGGCGCAGGTCAATAATTTTATCAACGTGTTCGTTCATAACCGGACAAGCATCCTCACAGTTACGACAAGTCGTACAAGCATTAAGTTCTTCCTCGGTAATAACGTCACCGATTAAGCTCATGCTCTCAACTGTCGCAGCGACTTCTTCATTTCCAGCTCCAGCCATATTTCCTGGTGTACCTGAAAAAGCATAAGTCGGAACCCATGGCGTCTTACCAGTTACAGCAGCACCTTTATCTGTTAAATGGTCTCGTAATTTTATCATTAAATCCATTGGTGATAGCATTTTACCAGTTGTGGCAGCTGGGCAAACATCCGTACAACGTCCACATTCAACACAAGCATAGAAATCTATCATTTGGACATCATCAAAGTCTTCAATCTTTCCAACACCGAAAGAAATTTCCTCTTCGTCGTCATCTTCATCAAAGTCAAAGTCTAATTTTTTCAACTTACCCGGTACTTCTTTACTGAAAAATACGTTAATTGGCGCTGCAATTAAGTGTGCGTGTTTTGATTGTGGGACATACACTAAAAAAGTAAGTAGTGTTATAGTGTGAATCCACCAAGCAACATAAAATACGACAATAGCAGTGGTTGTTGACATCCATCCTGAACCTAAAGCTATTAAACTCGCAACCGGTTGCGTCCAGTGTGGTGAAATATCGTGCCATATCAGGTTCATACCGTTTCCTAATAGAACAGTAATCATCAATGTTCCAATGAAAATTAGTACAAGACCTGCATAGAGGCCTCTCTTTAAACGGACAAGTTTTTCAATATAACGTCTGTAAAAGGCCCAAACGACAGCAACCAATATCGTTAGTGTGACAATCTCTTGGAAAAATGTAAACCCTGGATAAAGGGCGCCAAAGGGTAAATGTTTTCCTGGTGCCAACCCTTTAACAAACATGTCAATTGCACCAAATTGGACGAGTAAGAAACCATAGAACATCATGACGTGAATGGTTCCAGATTTTTTATCCTTTAATAATTTACTTTGTCCAAAAACAATCGTAATAATTTTTTTAATCTGATTTTTTAAATTCCAATCGTATTCTGACTTTTTTCCTAGTTTGATGTATGCGACTCTCGTTGCTATGACTCTTGCAAATAAATATATCGCATAAACGGTGACAGCAATAAATGCTAACAAGTTAATGAGCAATAATATATTCATCAGCCGCTCCCCCTTTTATTTGTTGTGGCAGATTGTTAACGGTTGCATTTTTTTCGTAAAAATTATTAGATCATTCGCTCCCCCTTACGCCTTGGTAAATTCACTTCTCCAGCTCCACCGCCTATAAACGGGCGTATTCGCTTTTATTTTATCTAGCTACTACGCCCAGCAACTAGCAGGCAAGTTTTGGCATTAAAAAACTTGCGTGGCTTCTTTCACCTCATGACACGATAAGTCAACATCGCCTCAAAACAATAAGGTAGGCCGACTAAGTTCAGCCTTTGCGGCTAACGTCGGCATACCCCTTTTGCAGGGGCATGTTTCCTTTATCTCCTACGTAGGTATGGTCAAATAAAACCGATGCTCCTGAGCATCAACATTGACCCACCTCGCTTGGCGAGGCGCAGCCCGTACGTTGCTAAACGGGCGTATTCGCTTTTATTTTATCTAGCTACTACGCCCAGCAACTAGCGTGGCTTCCTTCACCTCCGTACGATAAGTCAACATCGCCTCACTACGTTTGGCGTGTTTCCTTTATCTCCTTCGGCTCAGTCCAGCCCGTACGTTGCTAAACGGGCGTATTCACTTTTATTTTATACTACTACTTTATATGATGAATGACCATTCAGTCAACATATTTCTGTGTGAGTTTATATTCAGGTGTTTTCAATAATAGCTGGTATGTGGCGTTCTATAAGCCTCTAGCTCATTTTTTTATTTTTTCAATATTATTTCTAAAAAGTGCTCACGTGCCTCTTGGCCGTTTAATTTAACAGTATAATTAATGGTTAATTTTCCCTGTTTCTGTTCATCTAAAGGGTGATATGCTATTGATTTTGTAAATGTTTCCATATGCATACGTCCATGTGGATGATGAAACACGGATTCAGAACGCTTCCCCACTTGAAATAATTGTTTCATTTTTACAGCGCCAGATCTTCTAATCAGCACTTTATCAGGTTGAATGGTTACGATATTTTTCACTTTCGCTTGCTCTTCGTTATCCAGTTTTTCTTCGTATACAATCATATCCCCATGTTCTTTTATATATAATTCCCCTAATTCTTTGACCTCATTGTTTTCTCTTATATCGTTATCAACAATTGATGTTTTAAGTTTTACTTGTACCTCTTGTTGCATGGAATCATCCTTTAAAAGTCTACTAATTCCTTATATTATATCGAGAAGCAGTGGACACTTGCAACATTATCTTTTAATGAGATCCAACTTCAGAGTTAAACCTTATCTTGCCGTTTAATTCAAAGCTTTTCAACCCATAATGGAAGTATAACTTAATTTACTTTTCTCCAGATTGGGGCCAACTTAGATGACACAGTTTAAAAAAATTGCTTGGAATACATTAAGGATTATTTTTGGTTGCTTATTGGCTATTTTATTAGTCACAGGCGGTATTTATGTTTTTGCCTTTTTCCTTGGAGCGCCTGATTTAAATAATGAACAAAATACAGTTTTATATAGTGAAGATGGGAACGCTTTTGGAGAAGAAAAAGGGATGGAGAGCAGACATTGGGTAAGCTTGGACGATATGTCTCCTTATTTAAAAGAAGCAACCATCATGATTGAAGATCAACGCTTTTACAAACATAAAGGTCTTGATATAAAAAGAATTTTTGGAGCTGCACTTGAAGATTTAAAAAATATGTCTTTAAAAGAAGGAGCCAGCACACTCACTCAGCAGTATGCGAGAAATCTTTATTTAACTCACGAAAAAACTTGGACGAGAAAATTAAAGGAGGCTTTTTATGCCATTAGAATCGAAATGTTTTATTCAAAAGATGACATTTTGGAAGGATATTTAAACACTATTTATTATGGACATGGAGCCTACGGAGTGGAAGCGGCCAGCAAATTTTATTTTGATAAACATGCGAAAGACTTATCATTAGCCGAAGCTACCATGCTGACTGGTATTCCTAAAGGCCCTGCTTATTATTCACCGATTAATAATCTTGAAAAAGCAACCGAACGTCAAAATCGGATTTTAAATGTCATGTTGGATAAACAGATTATTTCAAAGCAAGAATTTACGATGGCTCAAAATGAAGAATTAAAATATGCGCATGATGATGAAAATAAACAGGACACTGTCGGTACTTATTTTCAGGATACAGCCTTACGTGAAGCAGCTTACTTATTAGATATGGATATTGAAGCTGTACGATCAAGTGGTCTGCAAATCTATACAACATTGGATCTCGAACAACAAGAGCAATTAGAAAAGGAAGTTCAGGAAAAAATTGATGATTCAAGTGAAGTCGAAGTTGGAGCCATAGCCATGCGACCTGAAGATGGAGCGATTCAAGCCCTCGTAGGTGGTAGGCGTTATGATAAAAGTTCTTTCAACCGGGCAATTCAAGCAAAACGACCACCAGGTTCAACATTCAAGCCATTTTTATATTATGCCGCACTTGAAAATGGCTACACACCGAGCACTATGATGGAAAGCAAACCGACAGCCTTTGAATTATCAAATGGTGAGACCTATCAACCAAGTAACTATAATGGTTATTACGCCGAAGAACCTATTTCTCTAGCGGAAGCAATTGCCGTTTCTGATAATATATATGCCGTAAAAACACATCTTTATCTTGGTGCAGATACATTAGTGGAAACGGCGAATGATTTTGGAATTAAAGAGGACTTACCACCGGTAGCTTCTCTCGCCCTTGGAACGGCAGAGGTTTCCATAAAAGACATGGTCACAGGCTACGGTATGATTGCAAACGGTGGAAAGGAAATTGAAGCCTTTACTATTGAAAAAATTATTGATCGTAATGGAAAAGAAGTTTATTCGGGAGAACACCATTTCGCAGAGGAAAAATTAAACTCGCGCACAACATTTATCTTAACCCACCTACTCACAGGCATGTTTGATGAAGAATTAAATGGTTATACAACTGTAACTGGAGCTCCTATCGCTGAAAGGCTAACCCATACGTATGCAGGAAAGTCGGGAACGACTCATGCTGATAGTTGGATGATCGGCTATAGTCCAAGCCTTGTGACGGGTGTATGGCTTGGCTACGATGACAACCGTTCGATGGAAAAGATCGCTGAAGTTGCCGCTTCGAAAGAAATTTGGGCAGATTTTATGGAAGCGAGCCATAATGACGACATCGAGAATTTTAGAATTCCTCAGGGCGTAGTGGGTGTCCCCGTAGATCCAGAAACTGGCGCTCGAGCCACCCCTTACTGTCCGACCAGTAGAGTGATGTATTATAAATCAGGTGATGCACCAGAGCATCATTGTGATAAACACTTCCAAGAAGAAATAGAACCCGATGAAAAAGGCATTTTTGAAAAGTGGTTTGATGTATTTATGGATTAAGGAGTTGCCCAAAGTCGAAGCGAGTTGGAGTCTAACCTGTGCGACCTTGGACGGATGCCGCGCGATGACCTTAACGGTCGCTAAAGCTAGACGTGGTCCTCAGTGTAAAGTTATCCACAAAAGTTTTGATGCTATAGTTTACTCAACAAAAATAAAAAAGCCGACTCTATGTAAGTGTCCAGCTTAACAGAGAGTCGGCTTCTTTTTTGTCCTAGTAATACATGAGTTAGCCCATGTAATAATATTTTACAAATTAATAATAAAAAGTACAAGGTTAATGTTATAAAGTCATGATTAGTTCACAAAATGTACACAACTTTTTTTATCTCATCTCAATTAACTTTCAAATCTTCCTTAAGTTTATCAGTCGAATTTTCCCAGTACTCTTTATTAAAGTCAGCTAAAAAATCACCGAGTAGTTTTTTAGAGTGGTCATCCATTTGGTCAACAATTATCACGCCTTTTAACGATTTCTCCATATGTGTAACATGCTCAGCCATCGACTTGTATGCTCGTTTATTTGGTCGATCAACGAGGAGCTTACTACTCGCCACGCCAGCATAATAAGGTCCATTTTCATTTCTTTCAACATTGACCCACACAATCCAATATAATTTAGGGTCTGGTACTTCATCTTTGTCGCGAACATATTTTACGCGACGCTCTATATCACTGCGGGCGTGCATTGCTGCCATATCAACATATGCTTCATTTTCATTAGGGTCTACGATGACGGATGACATGTTTTCTAAACTAATTGAGCCAACACCATATCCACCATGTCCATCATTGGAATCATCTTTTATAATTGTAAATTGATTTTTCTTTTTACCGCCTGAAGACTGGTTCATATTCATTCCATGATCCTCCTTCTAATTTCCCTATTGATTCCCATTGTAGCATAGACAAAAGGTTGTTTTCACGTTTTCAAGTTATGTCCTTTTCCCTTAATGTATTTGTTTGTTATCTGGCAGTTGGTGATGGCTTATGCTTTCAATAAGACTCCATGCTCTATCCATTTCTGCAGCGCTATAGTTTTGTTTAGGTTTAACGTCATGCACTTTCTTTTCCACTTCTTGTTTCGTCAAATCACGGAAGAATAGCATCGTTGCCGTCAACTCTAAAAACCGAGAGCTTTCCTGCTGCAGTAATTTTGCTTTATTTACAAAGTCAGGCATATCCGGTTGAATTTGATCTAAAAAATCAATTCCTTCGTCAGTTATTTCATAAATATACTGGACGTAATTTAATTTTTCTTCCTTTTCTTCATGGATAAAACCTAAGTTACAGAGCTCCTCCATCCTTAAAGTCAATTCTTCTGAATAGGGCCCATAAATATGAAATTGGTATTTTTCTTGAAAAGGGACACCGCAAGCTTGTAGTATAAAAATCATTTTTTGAAGTTTTTTTCGACCAGTCACTTTTTTCATCTCTGCAAAAAAACGTAATAATTTAGCATGATCAGTCAACATATTCTACCTCTCCTTGACCGTACAGTATTTCTTTAATTTCTTTTACCTTAGCACTTTGTGGTAATTCATTTAAAAAGTCTTCAGGAAAATATAATTTATGGTCTGTCCGTTTTTTTCCTGAAATGGCTTCAACTATATCTGAATGTCGTGATAGTTCTTTTAACTCTTTATTAGGCATCTGTAAGTGAATGGGCAAGCGTTCCTCTTCTTCTCCCGGTCGGTAAAAGTCATAAGGTAAATCTGATGAAGAATCAACCACAAGATAATAATCAGGGTTAATACCCACTTCATGAAAGAGCTTCGTTAATTTCATAACCTGTTGCATTTGCTGATTCGGATTAAAATCAACATATTGGAATAGACGACGGTTCATAAATCGCTCGCATAAATCCCGCAAAATATCGTCACTTTCTTCCTGCCAAAGCTGAAAATAATAAAACACAATCGATTCATCTAATTTTAAGTATTCATCGAGTGAAGGTTGCTCATTAAAAAAAGAAATGAAATGAGTGGGTTCAAGTTTAAATAAATATTCATTTTCGTATAAATATTTAGCTCGTTGAAATATTTTCGACAAAACAACTTCGGCACTCCTTGTTACAGGATGAAAGTAAACTTGCCAATACATTTGATAGCGACTCATAATATAATCTTCCACAGCATGCATCCCCGTTGATTTGATAACAACTTGATCGTCTATCGGACGCATGACTCTCAAAATTCGTTCCATATCAAAGTGACCGTAACTGACACCAGTATAATAGGCATCACGCTGGAGATAATCCATCCGATCTGCGTCAATTTGACTCGATATCAAGCTGACAACAAGCTGGTCTGCATATGTTTTCCCAATCACGTCAGCCACTTTTTGTGAGAATCCTGGCTCAACCTTTTCAAGTATTTGATTGACAGATGTATCCCCTAAAATAATTTTTTGCGTGAATTGTTCATGGTCTAGTTTAAAAACCTTCTCAAAAGAATGTGAAAAAGGCCCGTGACCTAAATCGTGAAGCAATGCCGCACACAAACATAATAAGCGCTCAGCATTATTCCAATGGGGCTTGTCTTGAAATTTATTAATGATCCGTCGGACAATTTCATACACCCCTAAAGAGTGGTTAAATCGGCTATGTTCAGCACCGTGAAATGTCATATTACTTGTTCCGAGTTGTTTTATCCTGCGTAAACGTTGAAATTCAGGCGTTGCAATTAAATCCCAAATCACTCGATCACGTACATGGACATAGCGGTGAACAGGATCTTTAAAAACTTTTACCTCGCTTAATTTTTCACTTTTATAAGTCATATGTATGTTCATCCGTTTCTTTTCTAGCATTTTGTTATATTATATAATAGATAACGCTTAGACAAAAGGGATAATAAATGTTCTGATACTAAAAATAAAAGAAACTGTAATTTATTAAAGGAGTTTATTATGAAAAGCTGGAAACAAATTATCCAATATTCTACCTTTCGTTATATCGACCATTCACATATAAAAACATTTGAATCTGAACCGTATACGGCGCTCACTTCTTTTGCAATCGATGATGCCCTAGCCACTTCTGTGAGTAATAAAAAATCGCCGCCGACAATGAGGACATGGGTTCATCCAAAAACAGTTGTACTCGGAATTCCAGATGCACGTGTCCCGTTTTTAGCAGAAGGTGTTCAGCTATTAAAAAATGAAGGTTATCATGTCATCGTTCGTAATTCGGGTGGACTAGCTGTCGCTTTAGACGAAGGGGTCTTGAATTTATCTCTGATTCTTCCCGAAGTGAAACATTTATCGATTCATGATTGCTATGAGGCGATGGTAAGTTTTGTCCAGTACATGCTCAAAGATTTAACAAATGACATCAAGGCTTTCGAAATTGTCGATTCATATTGCCCAGGTGATTATGATTTGAGTATTAACAATCAAAAATTTGCCGGTATTTCGCAACGACGCATAAAAGATGGGGCTGCGATTCAAATTTATTTAGACGTGGAAGGTAATTCAAAGCAAAGAGCCCAGTTGATTCGTCGTTTTTATGATAAAAGTATACAAAGCAATGAAACCAAGTTTACTTACCCACAAGTTAATCCTGATAAAATGGCTTCTTTATCGACTTTGCTGGGGATTGATCTAACCGTACCTGATCTAATGACAAGAGTCCTCTCAACGTTGAAGGAATTAAATGAAGACGTCATTATGTCGAATGAATTTTCTAGTTTTGAAAAGGAGATTTTCGAAAAACGTTATGAACAAATAGTTAAAAGAAACCAAGTGATCAGGAAGATTAATTAAAAAATAGCCCACTGCTCTTTTTAAGCAGACGGGCCGATTTTAATTATTTAATTCAGCTTTCGCAGTATAAAATTCACAAATAATCCATGGGATCATGACGGTAAGATACATTGCACCAGTTGACTTTTTAATAAACTGACCATAAAAAACTGATTACCAAGTCCACAAAGTCTTTATTATCGCACAATTGATATAAACTGTGCAATAACTAATGGGTGCATAGCAAGAGTAACTACCACCATCTGGGATCGCTCCAGGCGGATGCTTTCCGCGGTCTGGGAAGAATTGTAATTCATTTTCCTACCTCAAGCAAAGAACGCTTCAAACGCTTCTTACGGGGGCTTCGGACTTGTGGGACTGCACTATCGTTCGTCCCATCGAAAACCATTCGCTATTCCGGCAGGGGCAAAGAATTGCGGTTCTTTCTTCTTTAGTCACCGCCCTGCGCTCACCCAGACTATTAATGTTGTCTGAAGTTATTATAAGATTTTTCCTGAACAACGATAGAACACTGAAACCAGCGAAGGAAATACATGGAGACTCCTAGGGGAGTTGAGGCTTCGGTGAGACCCCGAAATGCGTTAGCATTCGGAGGCTCACCAGCCGCCCCTGGAAAGCGAAATGTATTTCCGTAGCGATGGTCTAATACTATCTCTCAGGAAAATGGGAGAAATTCAGTCAAACGTTACCGTGCATAATATATCTTTTGTGTACAAACAGCTATTTTATAATGGTTCTTCGGTAACAAAAGTTCAATTTTTTAGAATCCATTTAAACAACCTGTAGTTAGCCCTGTTCATTATTTAAGCTCATTCTATTGATGCGAAAGTTGAGTTATTTATTAAGCATCCGCTTGGGCTGCGGTGATTAATGCTAATTTGTAGACGTCGTCGGCGTTACAGCCGCGGGACAAGTCATTGACTGGTTTATTTAGACCTTGTAAAATCGGACCTACTGCTTCAAAACCGCCTAAGCGTTCGGCGATTTTATAGCCGATATTTCCCGCTTCTAAGCTCGGGAAGATGAATACATTCGCGTCACCTTTAAGAACTGAATCAGGTGCTTTCTTTTCTGCTACGCTTGGAACAAATGCAGCATCAAACTGAAATTCTCCGTCGATGACTAGTGATTGGTCCTTTTCTTTTGCTATCTCGAGGGCTTCGGTTACCTTTTCAGTTTCCGGGGATTTGGCCGACCCTTTTGTTGAAAAGCTTAACATGGCTATTCGCGGATCGACATCAAATAACGAAGCCGTCTTTGCACTTTCACTAGCGATTTCCGCTAAATCCTCTGCCTCGGGTGAAATATTGATTGCACAATCAGCAAATATATAACGTTCATCATCCCGCACCATAACAAACACACCAGAAGTCCGTTTAACACCTTCTTTAGTCTTGATAATTTGCAATGCAGGTCTAACAGTATCAGCGGTTGAGTGAGTCGCCCCACTAACGAGTCCATCAGCTTGATTCATGTATACAAGCATCGTACCGAAATAATTGCCGTCCAATAACATCTCCTCAGCCTGTTCTTTCGTCGCTTTACCTTTTCGACGATCAACCAACGTTTCAACCATTAAATCAAAATTCTCATATTGTTTAGGATTAATAATTTGGCAAGAAGAAATATCAACATCCAGATCACCAGCCCTTTGACTGATTTCTTTCACGTCTCCTATTAAAATGGGTGTTAATATTCCAGATGCTACGAGTTGGCTGGCAGCTGTTAAAATACGCTCATCTGTTGCTTCAGGGAAGACGACAGATTGACCTTTTCCTTTAATTTTATCAACGAGTTCATCAAATAAACTTTCCTTCATCGTTCTGCCTCCATCTATTCTTCATATTAATAAAAATTCACATATCTACGTTTAAAATAATACTGGACTTTCTAAAAGATTGAAAGAATTTCACATACTTTTTTCACTTAAATTTAATGCAGCAACACTTTTTTGTCACAATGTAATTAAGTCACTGGATGGATTAGCTATTCTTTATATTATCATTCCCCTATTTTAGGAAAGTTAAATCATAGCATTTATAGACAGTGCTATTTTCCAAAAAAAGAATTGCATTTTAGTAATACATGGGCAGATTACCACATACATATATTTAATAGCTCGACATCTAGATTTAACAAAAGTGAGGTGAATAATTGGCTGTTTAGCCAAACAAAGAAAAAGACGTTGATTTATTAGATCGACACATTCGTACGGAAGCTGAATTTCAGAAAAGAAGATGTTGTCATTACTTTTTTGCTCCCGTCTCAAGAAGTTTTGTCTGAAGGTTCATTAATTTAACCGGACATCAGGAGGTATCATAATGAGTGAAAATCAGGAGAATCAAAATCAACACCAACCCTACACCAATCAAAATTATCCTTATTTCTATCATCCAACTTCATCTCAAGCCTATTATCCAGGATATCAATATAGACAATTTCCACCCCCACAGCAACAGCAACAACAACAGCAACCCTATTATCAACAAAATCAAACAAACCAAAATCAAAACGTTCCCGGTATGCTCCCACTCCAGCAATCGTATATTGAAAACATATTAAGACTAAATCGCGGTAAGGAAGTTACTGTTTACATGACGTTTGAAACGCGGGAAATGCAGACTTTCAAAGGCGTCATAGAAGCAGCGGGAAGAGATCATATTATCCTAAGTGATCCAAATACAGGAAAACGATATTTACTCCTAATGGTTTATTTAGATTATGTCACATTTGATGAAAAAATTAATTATGACTATCCATTTTCTTCACCACAATCAAATCAATTTTCTAATCAACCCCCACGTTAACAAAAATTAGAACATAAGTATCCATGCAAAACAAAATCCGGACAATGATTTAAGATTAGAAAATCACTGTTCGGATTCGTTTTTAACATTTATTGCTCGTCCATTAAAACTAGATTGTTCCAGATTCCAGATTTTTTCAATGAGGCGATTTGATGCGACATCCTTATGAGCGGTTTATAAAAATTGAATTAATTTCTCTTGTTTTAGCTATAATTATTGGCTTACTTGCTATTATTAAAGCCAATTTAATGTGGCTCAGTCTATCGTTATATCTGACAGCCATCAGCCTGTTTTGTGATGGCATCGTCGCCCAATCGACCCGTTTAAAGGTCAGAAGGATTAAACAACTCATTAGATTTGTATTATTATTTTTCCTTGCTACGTTGTTAATTTTTAAATTATAAATGTTTTACTATTGTATAGCCTAATAGAACCCAACCAATTAGGAAAGTCACGCCACCAAATGGAGTAATCATCGCTAAAAACTTTATTCCGGTCGTGGAATATAAATAAAGACTACCAGAAAATAGGATGATACCAATGAAAAATAACCAACCTGACCAGTTTAAAGCACCGACTTGTAATTTAGCGGCAATCAGCCCTGTCACTAGTAAGGCCATTGTATGAAACATTTGATAATTAACAGCCTTTTCCCATATTCCGAGCATATGATCAGATACTTTTCCCTCTAATCCATGTGCTCCAAATGCTCCAAGGGCGACTGCCAAGAAACCGTTAATAACCCCTAGTAATAAAAACACTTTCATCTTTATCCACCTCTATTTTGATTAAAAATCAAAGATTGACTCACCATTTGCATCCCCATGGTCAATCCTTCCTGCAGAAGAAGGTGTCACCTTTTTACTGTCTGTCCGTCCCATCATCGCCTTCATTTCCGCTGCAGTTATTTTGGTTCTTGTCTTTGATGTTGCTTGATTAGTATATTCATCTTTATCTTCCAGCAATAATTCACATAATAATTTTACATGTTCAATATGTTTGGTCATATTTTCTGTATTATGCGAAACAACTTTTGCTTTATTTAACTCCTGCATCATTTTTTGAATAATCGTTTCATTCGATACAGCCATCAAGCTCACTCCTTTAATAATTGTAGTATACCAAAAAGACGAGCAGATTCATAAAAGAAAACAGCACCAGTTGATATTCCGTTATTAGAGATAATTTTATAGTGAAACTAGGATTATTAAATAGACACACACCTATTAGCAATTGGAATATGCGAGACTCCTACGGGAAGTGAGAGCTAGGTGAGCCCGTGGAAAGCGAGTATATTCCATGAGCAGTGTTTATGTAATAATAAACATTAACATATTTCTCCGAATAGTCTTTACTTCCCGCAATAAAAAAAAAGCCTTCAAAAGGCTTTAGTTTAACTTTTCACTTTTGCTCGTCTGCCAAGCAAGCTAATGATTAAAGCTACAACAACAGCACCTAATGTAGCAGGCAAAACATGGTTATTACCTACTGATGGTCCAAGTTGATGAATGAGAACATCCCCTATCCAAGCCCCCAATAAACCTGCTATCATCATCCCAGGTATACCTCCAGGAACTTTAAAACCGAAAATTGCCGAAACTATAAAACCAATTACGACAGCAACAATCACATACGTCAGGAGTTGAATCACGTTAAATCCCTCCTTTGCTAGGTTATAGGATCTTTCTCTTGTTTTTTCTTATGCTGTTCATTTTCATAGCGCTTAAAAATCCATTTTAAAAATCTCATTTCTTTTTCTGCAAGATCTCGATTAAGTTGTTTCTCTGTATCTTTTTTAAAGTCTTGGAAATTCTTCACGCTATAAACCCCCAATAACATTCGACATATATATTTTTGTTTATTGTACCGTTATTAACAGAAAGTTTCAAGCTCGTTTTTTAAAGATTCATGCTAATTTGTTTAAAGTGGGTTACCTATTTTATTATTACCATAAGCGTGCCCAAGCAATTGGAAAGCATACTTGTCAATGTCACATATTGTCATAAGAATTTTCAAATAAGGTACGGTAAATAAACAATTATAATAATAAATACCCAAATGAAATCAACAAAATGCCAGTAATAAGAGAAAATCTTAAATTTTTCAAAGAACAATGATCTAGGCATTGAACTTTTATAATGAATAAATAAAAGGATCATCCAGACAGCTCCAAATGTAACGTGAGCTGCGTGGAGACCAACAAGTACGTAAAATGCTCCTAAAAAAACACTAGCACTTAGGCCATATCCTTGACTGACATATTCATAGAATTCATTAATTTCTAGCCCCAAAAACACAAGTGCAAACAAGAATGTTATACCTAAGCCAATTAACATCCCCATCGCCTTTTTAGCTTCGAGAGCTTTTTCAGCATATAATAAGGTACCACTACTTGATAATAAGAAAAGAGATGTCAACACAACTGTTTTCACTTCAAACAACTCAGATGGGTGAGGTCCCTTGTCTGCAGGGGTAAAGATAAAATAGTTAGCAAAAAGCGTTGCAAACATAACTGCCTCAACGGCCAGGAAAATAAAGAAGCCTATTTTTTTGTCTTTAAATAATTCAGCTTCATAGCTATTCATCATTCTCCCCCTTTCCATATACTTCAGCTCTTTCATCAACGAATGTACGAATAATAATTATTGTAAAGAACATAACGCCGCCGCCAATCGCCAGCCAATTCCACGTATACGTAATCCCTGTCGCGACAATAAATAAACTAAAAGCCATGAGAGCGGGTAGTATAGATGGCTTGGCTATAGGTGATGCAATCAATTCATTTGTTGTTTTAAGTGGTTTACCTGACTTTTTCGCATACCAGAAAGCATCAGATTCGGTTACTACTGGCATGGGATTAAACGTCTCCTCAGGAGGTGGTGATGCCACCGTCCATTCCAGTGTACGGCCATTCCAAGGGTCAGCATTTACTTTATGTCCTGTCGTATGGGTTTTTACTAAGTTCCACAAGAAAACCATCATTGCAATTCCCATTAAAAACGCTCCAATCGTACTGATCATGTTGGTCGCGTTTACTCCGTCTTCAATTCGGAAAGTAAATATTCTCCTTGGCATACCTTGCATACCCGTAATATGCATTGGTAAAAATGTCATATGAAAACCAATGAGGAAAAGCCAGAAATGCCATTTTCCGAGTTTCTCATTTAACATATATCCGGTAATTTTTGGATACCAGTAATAGATGCCTGCAAATATTCCTAAGATGGTTGATGAAATAATTACATAGTGAAAGTGAGCAACCACAAAATGAGTATCATGAAACTGGAAGTTAGCTGCAGAAACAGACAACATAACACCAGTGACTCCTCCCATAACGAACGATGGTATAAAGCCTAAGGCAAATAACATTGGCGTTGTAAAGTGAAGCCTGCCCCCACGCATGGTAAACAGCCAGTTGAATATCTTGATTCCTGTCGGGATAGCAATGGCCATCGTCGTCACTGCAAAGAATGTATTAGCTATAGGACCTAAGCCAACTGTAAACATATGGTGAGCCCAAACCATATAACCTAAAAATCCAATTAATGCGAGTGAGACAACCATAGCCGGATAACCAAAGATTCTTTTCTCAGAAAAGGTTGTAATGATGTCTGAGAAAATTCCAAACGCCGGGAGTGCCAATATATAGACTTCAGGATGGCCAAAAATCCAGAACAAATGCTGCCATAACACTGGATCCCCTTGGTCTCCTGAGAAAAAGGCAGTGCCATATTGGCGGTCAAACATGAGTAAGTATAAAGCAACACCAAGAACTGTAAAGGCAACTA
>Ga0209487_1001365_pt1 | contig 20689 bp, 19 predicted proteins | sample Poulit2012_FD_187524 | JGI IMG/M metagenome (GOLD analysis project Ga0209487, IMG submission 187524) | Agricultural soil microbial communities from Georgia to study Nitrogen management - Poultry litter 2012 (SPAdes) (version 2) | ecosystem: Environmental > Terrestrial > Soil > Agricultural land...
AGAATCGCGTCAAAAAGTGGTTGCATATCTCCACTACGCACATCATCTTCCAGCCCCGCATAGCCATTTAGGCCGGAGGCAAAGATAATGGGAAAATCCAGCTGCTCTTCCGACGCGCCAAGCTTATCGAATAGATCAAATGTTGCATTAATAACGTCGTCAGGACGGGCGCCGGGACGATCAATCTTATTTACCACGACTATGGGTTTTAGCCCCAACTCCAGTGCTTTGCGCGTGACAAAGCGCGTTTGCGGCATCGGCCCCTCAACGGCATCAACCAGCAACAGTACGCCATCCACCATGGACAGCACACGCTCAACCTCACCCCCAAAGTCCGCGTGCCCCGGCGTATCCACAATGTTAATGTGAACACCCTCATACTGCACCGCACAATTTTTAGCCAAAATGGTGATACCACGCTCTTTTTCAATATCACCCGAATCCATGACCCGCTCGCCAACCGGTTGGTTCGTGCGAAACGTTCCACTTTGCCGTAATAATTGATCGACCAGCGTGGTTTTCCCATGATCGACGTGGGCAATGATTGCGACATTGCGTAATGCACGCTTCATAGTGTTTCCTTATATCAATTCAATCTGTGCCAAGCGCTTCAGGGCAATTGCAGGCCATCGGGCAAACCCTCCAGGGGCAGCACGGCACTATCGGGCTGGGCCAAGGCTTGCAAATCGGGCAATGCAATGGCCTGATCCACATGAAAGGGATCAATCGCCGTGCGCCTAAGCGCAACAAGATGGGCCCCGCACCCCAACGCCCGACCAATATCTTGCGCCAGCGTCCGGATGTACGTGCCTTTACTACAGCGAACCGATAGTGTGACCTGATCCCCGCTTTGTGCCACTACTGCAAGCTCATCAATGCGCACTTGGCGGGGGGGACGGTCTACCGTAATGCCCCGGCGCGCATAATAATAGAGTGGCTTGCCATCTTTTTTTAACGCTGAATGCATCGGCGGAATTTGTTCTATCTGCCCGCGAAATGCCGGCAAGACGGCGTTGATCTCATCCAGACCAATGGCAGCAACATTTTGCGTACTGCCGCCAACGACCGTGCCGGTTAAATCCCCACTGTCGGTTTCTACACCAAGTTGCAGGGTTGCCACATAGGCCTTGTCGGCCTCCAGTAGCTGGGTGGCCAACTTTGTTGCGCGGCCCAGACAGCAAATTAACAAACCGGTGGCAAACGGATCCAAAGTGCCCGTATGGCCAGCTTTACGCGCATTAAGCGCGCGTTTTACGCGCTGCAATGCATGATTACTCGACAACCCAGCGGGCTTATCGAGTAACACTACGCCGTCTATCAGCCTACCTTTTTTAGACGCCATGACACGCTGTTGATGTTGCCATCAAGACTGATCCGAATTATCGGCCGGCGGTTCTTGGTTGTCCGCGTGATGTTTTTGATCCGAACGCACCGCATCATCAATTAACTGGCTCATGGCAATGCCAAGCGCCATATGCTGATCGTGAATAAAGTGCAACACGGGAACCGTGTGAATATGCAACATCTTGAATAACTGCCCATGAAACCAGGAAGCTTTTTCCTGCAAGGCTTCCCCGGCAACTTCCGGATCACCCGCCATTACCGTGAAATACACCTTGGCGTGCGCATAATCGGCAGAAAGATCTACCCCACTAATGGTAATAAGCCCATAGAGGCTGGCATCCAATTCACGTTGAATAAGAATTGCCAGATCTTTCTGAATCTGATCGGCAAGCCGGATATTCCGGCTCGCATTGGGTTTGAGCTTATGTCTTGCCATAATAACTTTCCTGACGTAAACGTCACGTGACCTGTAGACCTTAGAGGCTACGTGCAATCTCTTTAATTTCGAATACTTCGAACTGGTCACCAATTTCTATATCGTTATTACCGCGTAACGTGATACCACAATCGAAGCCCTGTCGAACTTCGCGCGCGTCATCTTTAAAACGACGCAAAGATTCTATGGTACCGGTCCACTGAACGACGTTGTCCCGAAGCAAACGAACTTGCGAATCTCGACGCACCACACCTTCGGTTACCATACATCCGGCAATACGACCGACCCGGGAGACGTTGAAGATTTCCCGGACCTCAACCATACCGATTACCTCTTCTTGTTTCTCTGGTGCCAGCATGCCGGACAGCGCCCCGCGCACCTCATCGACGGCATCATAAATAACGTTGTAGTAGCGAATATCGACACCGTTGGTTTCGGCATGACGACGCGCCATCTGATCGGCGCGAACGTTAAACCCAATAATGACTGCATTAGAAGCAATCGCCAGGTTTACGTCGGTTTCGGTAATGCCACCCACACCGGCGTGCACCACTTCAACTTTCACCTCATCGGTGGTCAATTTTAATAATGACGATACCAACGCCTCTTGCGAGCCCTGTACATCGGTTTTCACAATGAGGGACAGTGTTTCTACACCTTCACCCATGGAGTCAAACATGGACTCCAGGTTGGCTGCCTGCTGACGTGCCAGTTTCACGTCGCGGTACTTGCCCTGGCGGAATAATGCAATTTCACGCGCCTTACGCTCATCTATCATGGTAATGAGCTCATCACCAGCGGCAGGTACCTCGGCCAGACCTTGAATTTCCACGGGTACCGATGGTCCGGCGGACTCTACCCGTTTGCCATGCTCATTCAACATGGCACGTACTCGCCCGTAGCTTGCGCCAACCAGGACGGAGTCCCCGTTTTCAAGGGTTCCGCTTTGCACCAGAATGGTGGCCACGGGACCACGGCCGCGATCGAGACGGGCCTCAATGACCAAGCCTTTCGCAGGGGCATCCACTGGGGCCTCAAGCTCCAGCATTTCTGCTTGCAACAGAACGTTTTCAAGCAGCTCATCGATACCGGTCCCCTGTTTGGCTGAAACCGGCACAAAGGGGACATCGCCCCCGTATTCTTCGGGCACGACTTCTTCAGCAATTAACTCTTGCTTGACCCGCTCCGGATTGGCCTCGGGCTTATCGATTTTGTTAATTGCAACCACCAACGGCACTTCCGCCGCTTTGGCGTGGTGAATCGCCTCGCGCGTTTGTGGCATCACGCCATCGTCGGCCGCGACTACCAGAATAACCACGTCGGTGGCCTTGGTTCCCCGCGCCCGCATGGCGGTAAAGGCTTCGTGACCCGGGGTATCCAAGAAGGTCGCGCGACCGCTTTCCGTTTCAACACTATAGGCCCCAATATGCTGGGTAATGCCCCCGGCTTCGCCCGCGGCAACCTTGGCGCGACGGATGTAGTCAAGCAACGACGTTTTCCCGTGGTCCACGTGACCCATAACCGTAACCACTGGCGCTCGGGGCAAGCTTTCGGCATCCACCGCCTCTTCCTGCGCCACCAGAAATGCCTCGGGGTCATCCAGTTTGGCAGCCACCGCCGTGTGACCCATTTCTTCCACCACAATCATGGCGGTATCTTGATCCAGCATTTGGTTAATGGTGACCATTTGACCCAACTGCATCAAGTGCTTGATCACTTCTGTGGCCTTAAATGCCATTTTGTGGGCCAGATCCGCCACTGTAATGGTTTCGGGCACATGGATTTCACGGGCAATGAACTCCGGCTGTTGCGGCTCACGGCGTTGCTCAGGCTGCTGCTCTTTTTGACGACCGCGACCACGACGCCCCTTGCCTGGTGCGCCGCTCTTCCAGCCTTCACGCCCACTACCAGCGTCTGCCTGGGCCGGTGCACGACGGGCTGACTTTTTGCGCCCCTTGCCTTCTGTAACCCGGTCTTCGGCATCGGCGGCCTTTTTGGAAGCCTTTTTCTTGCGGCTGGCTTTGCCAGGTTTAGTCGTGGACTCAGGAGCTTTCAATACCTTGCGAGGGCGATTCAGCATTGCCCGCAGTGCGGCGGCTTCCGCTTCCGCGGCTTTACGCGCCCGCTCCCGGCTATCGTCTTGCTCGCTGTCCTCATCTTCTAACTCGTCATCAAACGAGACATCGTCCTCTACTTCTTCATCGACGACTTGCGTGGAATCTTTCATCACTGTCTTTGATTCTGCCTTTTCTTGGGAGGGCGTTTCTGTAGGTTCATCCTCCCCTGGTTGCTCTGCTTTGCTGTGTTTTGCTTCTGCCTGTCGGCGCTGCTCCTCGCGGGCAGTTTTCTGGGCCGCCCGAATGGCAGCTGCCTCTGCCTCTGATTTCGCACGCGCCGCTTCCCGGGCAGCCTGCGCGTCGTCTTCCTGTGAAGGCGCTTCTGCTGCCGAGGCTTGCGACGGTTCTGCCGGCGCAGTGGCTTGCGCTGGTTCCGGTGTCGCTTGCGGGGCTTGCGCTTCGCGCCTGGCCGCCTCTTGGGCTGCCTGTAGTGCAGCCGCTTCTTCCTCGGCTTTAGCGCGTGCGGCTTCCCGAGCCGCTTCCTGAGCAGCCGCTGCTTCCTGTTGACGGGCCTGCTCGGCCTGCGCCTGGTCATCCTGCGTTGTCGCAGCTTCCCCTTGCGCCAGCTCCGCAGCCTCAGCGGCCAATTCTGCCGGGCTACGCTTTACAAACACACGTCTTCTGCGTACTTCCACAGGAATGGAGCGTGATCGGCCGGTACTGTCGGCCTGGCGAATTTCGGATGTTTTTTTACGGGTTAGCGTAATCTTTTTGCCGGAGCGACGACTGCTGGCGCTGCGTAGTGCATTCAGGAGCTTCCCCTTATCTGCCTCAGTAACGACATCGTCAACAGTCTGGATATCCACACCCGCAGCACGCAACTGCTCCAGCAGTGCTTCAGCGGGCATTTTCAGCTCTTGGGCGAACTGGGCGACGGTGTTACTCGACATTCAACTCTCTCTTAATAATTCTTTAATCAATACGCGCACAACCTATTATTCGGTGTCACTTTCAAACCAGTGTGCACGGGCCTGCATAATCATATTACCGGCCACTTCCTGACTGACTTCCAAGATCTGCGACAGCTCATCAGCAGCTAAATCGGCCAGGTTATCCAAGGTAACAATATCGTTACTGGCCAGAACCGCTACCATTGCCTCATCAATCCCTTCGATTTCATATAGGCTTTCCGCAGTTTTAATTTTTTCCTCCTGCGCAATGGCCTCACTTAACAAGGTATTGCGAGCACGTGTCCGCAGCTCTTCCACGGTTTCCTCATCGAAAGCCTCGATATCCAGCAGCTCTTGTAATGGCACATAAGCCACCTCTTCCAGGCCACTAAAACCTTCGTCGATAAGAATGTGGGCAATTTCCTCATCCACATCCAGGCCCGACATAAAGGCCTCTTGTAGCTCGGCACGCTCTGCTTCCTGACGAGTTTCACTTTCTTCGGGAGTCATGATGTTGACTTGCCACCCCGTAAGCTCAGTTGCCAAGCGCACATTCTGCCCCCGAGCACCAATTGCCTTGGGCAAGTTCTCGGAATCCACAACCACGTCCATGGCATGAGCGTCTTCATCGACCACAATCGATTCGATATGCGCGGGGGCCAGGGCACCAATAACAAACTCGGCCGGATCTTCCGCCCACAACACGATATCGACCTGCTCGCCACCAAGCTCATTTCTTACTGCTGTGACCCGCGATCCCCGCATTCCTACGCAGGTACCAATAGGATCAATACGCTGATCGTAGGCAACAACCGCTATTTTAGCCCGTATACCCGGGTCGCGGGCGGCCGCTTTAATTTCCAGCAAACCCTGTTCAATTTCGGGCACTTCATTTTCAAAAAGCTCTTTAATGAACTCGGGCGCCGTGCGGGACAAGATAATTTGCTGACCACGCGCATTGCGATCAATGCTACGCACCCAGGCGCGCACTCTATCGCCAATGCGGATATTTTCACGGGGAATCATTTCGGACCGTGGCAAACGCGCTTCGATTTTTCCTGACTCAATAATAATGTCGCCTTTATCGATGCGTTTTACCGTGCCAGAAACAATGGTTTCCCCACGATCCAGAAAGTCGTTAAGCATCTGCTCACGCTCTGCATCGCGGATACGCTGCAAAATAGCCTGCTTGGCCGCTTGGGCACCAATACGCCCAAACTCGCCAGGATCGAACGACTCTTCGATATAGTCGTCCACCTGGATCTCGGGATCGATCCCGCGCGCATCTGATAACAGCTCCTGGCGGGCAGGCTCTTGCAGGCCAGCCTCGTCGGGCACCACTAGCCAACGTCTATAGGCCTCATAGCTACCGTCGGTGCGGTCAATTATCACGCGAATATCGGCGTCGTCCTTAAAGCGTTTTTTCATCGCAGAGGCCAGCGCATGCTCAAGCACTTCAAAAACCACTTCCCGCTCGACGTTTTTTTCACGCGCCAGCGCGTCAACCAATAGAAGAATCTCGCGACTCATCGCTTTTTCCCCTTGAAATCAAGAATGGGATCGAGTTTGGCGCGATCCACCTCGGCGAATGTAAATTCAAGCATCCGGTCATCTCCCCGGTCGTCGTGGTAGCGCAAACCAAACTTGGCACCCTGATCGGTTTCTTTCCCTTCAGCGACCTGATCCTGAAGGCTTAAAACCCCAGTAAAAACTTTACGGCTTTCTATTGGCATCCGTAGTTTTAGCTCGATGCGCTCACCTGCAAACCGTACAAAATCCGCTTCTGTCTTAAGCGGCCGATCAACCCCTGGCGACCCAACTTCGAGGCGCCAGTAATCGATATCTTCCACCTCGTAAACCCGAGAAAGCTGGCGCGATACAAGCTCACAATCTTCAATTCGCACACCTTCCGGGCGGTCAATCGTGACACGCAGCAAGCCTTTGGGTGCCCGCTCAACATCAACAAGCTCTACCCCTAGGCCAGCAACTGCCTGCTCGGTTAATAAATAAAGGTCCGTCATAAATCCAAAAAAAATGGGCTGTTTACCCAGCCCACTTACCATTCATGCCCGGGTTGCCTGCAAGACTCAGGCGGCGATACCCTGACACACTGCAATATGCCGCCACACAAGCAAACCCTGGCCAGAAAGCCCAAACCTGGCTGGCTTTCCGCCTTAAATGCGGCTGTAAAGCCTTCCATTCTAACAGATTACGCTATGGAATATAAGCAGTTAGACCATAATATTTATCGGGAATTGGTCTGATACGCGAGATGCGACTCATGGGGTGCCGGTTGGCGCCCCTGCCAATCTTGCCGCCCACGCCGTTGGTTGCCGTCATCTACCTTTTTTTTTGCGCCTGCACTTTTCTTAGCAGCACGTGGCTGCCCCGAACGCGTTGACTTGCCTTGGCCTTTGGACGGCGCTTGGCGACTACGACGTCCACCCGATTTCTTAGCTGCACGCCGCGGACGCTCCTCGGCAGGATGCCCATTAGGCAAGCCGCCGCTAATTAGCATACCGGTTCCATGCGGATCCATAGGGTCGTGACCGTGTTTAAATCGGCCAGCTCCCATAATATCCCCCCCGCCAAAGCCTGGTAACAAAGCACTATGATGGGAGACCGGCTGGACATCATCCACATCCTCGTCATCCTCAGAAGCCAACAGCCCCAGCTGTACCATTAAGGCTGTAACCGTGTCGCTGGTAAGTTCTTCCCAACGACCACGACGCAAGCCCCGCGGTAACACAACTTCCCCGAAGCGGGTCCGAATCAAGCGACTTACCTTGGCACCCACCGCCTCAAACAGACGGCGAACTTCGCGGTTGCGTCCCTCATGCAAAGTGACACGATACCAGCGATTGGCGCCTTCCCCGCCCAACGGCTCAAGCTCAGAAAACCGTGCCAGGCCATCTTCTAGCTCAACCCCTTCGGTTAAACGCTGCAAGTCGGCATCGCTCACCTCTCCAAATACACGCACCGCGTATTCACGCTCGGCACCGTAGCGGGGATGCATTAAACGGTTGGCCAGCTCACCAGAGCTCGTAATAATTAACAACCCCTCGGTATTAAGATCAAGACGGCCAATGGACTGCCACTTGCCCGAGCGAATTTTTGGCAAACGACTAAACACGTTACTGCGCCCCTTGGGATCCCGATGCGACACAATCTCACCGGCCGGCTTATGGTAAAGCAATACCCGCGGCGGACGCTTGCTCTTGGGCCGCGAAATTAGCCGGCCATTCACCCGTACCCGATCATTGGGGCCCACACGCTGGCCAACATGGGCCGGCTCACCATTCACAGAGACCCGACCGGCAATGATCAGATCCTCCATTTCGCGCCGCGACCCAACGCCAACCTGCGCTAATACTTTGTGAAGCTTGGGATGCAAGGCCTGACTGTCCTGATATTTTTCAAGCCGCTGATCGGTTTTCTGCGTATGCTCTAAATAGCCCAACGCTTGCGCCGCTTCCCGGTCCTCTTGACCGCGACGGCGCTGATTTTTAGGTTGATCCCTTCCTGCTGCTTGTATGCCCCCTTTATTGGGTACTGATTTTGCTGCCCTTTTATGGCTTGTTTTTTTTGCTTTTCCGCCTCGGTTATCGCGCGATACGGCATCACCACGACGCCGGCGAAAAGGGGCTCTAAGACGACGTCCGCGGGGCCGGGGCGAGCTCTCGCCGCCGCCCTCGCCTGCCACAGGCACAACTGTTGTATCGTTGTCTGTTGATTTAGTCATAAAATTTTCTGTGCTCCATAGTCTCTTATTGGGGACTATTCATCACCCCGAGATTGTTGCTTGTTTTTTGAAAGCCGGTCGACAGCCCTGTGCGTGGATCCACTCCCATGAGAAGTGAGTGTCTCTAACACCTCGGCACCGCTATCTGATTGCAACTGATTAATATCCGGCAGGCTGTCTAAACTGGACAGCCCTAAGTCATCTAGAAACTGTTTTGTTGTTCCCCATAGTGCGGGTTTTCCTGGGCTATCCCGATAGCCGAGAATTTCAATCCACTCCCGCTCCTGCAATGTTCGCATCACGGAAGAAGAGGCTGTTACTCCCCGTATTTCTTCTATGTCACCTCGTGTAACTGGTTGACGCCACGCGATGATTGCGAGCGTTTCCAGAACGGCACGTGAATAACGTAATGGACGATGAACCTGTAGTTTGGCCAAATAAGGCTGCAAATCGAGTTTACTGCGAAATTGCCAGCCACTTGCCACTTGTACCAATTCTAACCCGCGATTTTCCCAAAAACTTTGTAATTGGGACAGCTGGTGTTGTATTTCGTTAACGCAGAGGTTGTCATCTGCGAACATACGATGAAGCTGTGCCGTGGACAATGGCTGCCCGGCGCATAATAGCGCCGCTTCAAGCACGTGCAATATTTTAGCTTCATCCATATTGGTAAAGTTGTCCTATTGTACCGATTTCAGCCCTATCATAAAAGAGATCCGGCAAAAAATAGCCGGCATGATACAAAAACATCAACCTTAGCAGTAAAAAGGCAATGTGAATTCAAGCGGGCTTGCATTTTAAATTTAAGCTGTCTATAATACATTTCTTCAGCCGCGGGGTGGAGCAGTCTGGTAGCTCGTCGGGCTCATAACCCGAAGGTCGTTGGTTCAAATCCGGCCCCCGCAACCAAATTCAAGAAAAACCCTGTTAGCGAAAGCTGGCAGGGTTTTTTGTTTTGGGGCAATTCGGTCCAATCTACCAAAGCCTTACGGTTCACATGTTAAAATCATACATATAACTGTTATACACAAGTGAAGCGCATGACAATCCTTACCACACGTAAAAATTTTTCATTAGATGCTGGTGCTGTAAGAAATGCTGAAAAAATAGCTAAGCAACATAAGAAAAGCCTTACAGAGCTGGTAAATCTGTATTTTAAAGCACTAACAAACGATGCTTCTATACTTGAACAAGTAGAAAAAATAGCCACGCAGCGTACAGGTAATTTTGTTGGTGTATTTGATAATCTAATCGGCGACATGGACAGCAAACAAATGAAAAAGGCACAGCGTGAGAATTTTTCTTGATGCAAATGTTTGTTTAGATTTGTTTGACACAAGCCGCCACAACGCTAAGACCACCGTTGCATGGTACATGCATCACAAAGACAATTCCGCTAATGAATTTTATTTCTCAGGCGATTTTATTACTACGATTTACTACGTGCTAACAGAAAAGAAAAAGCTTCCAGCCCAACAAGTTATAGAGGCCATTAACCAACTTAGTAAGGAGGTAGTGCCTGTGTATCTAAAACATCAAGACTTTTTGTTAGCACAGCGAAGTTTTTTTAATACGGATTTCAAGGATTTTGAAGACCTAATCGTCTTGCATAGTGCCCTAAGAGCCGGGTGCGAAACACTAATAACGAACGATCAATCCATACTAAAGCGTAAAACGTTCGAGGGAATGAAGATTGTCAGACCTGAATCGCCGCGAACAGAGTAATTGTCGCTCTATTAGTTGACGAACTACAAGCACTAGCACTTCAAATTCGGCGTACAATTCACGCATGATGTCATTCCAAAATACAATGCGGTGTTATTCAAACACGCTTAGGTACTGCCTTTAAATCAATATTCAAAGCACTCAAAACTTTATAAACGGTTTCAAATTGCGGTTTGGAACCTTTACGAAAGGCCTTATATAAACTCTCACGCCCGAGCCCTGTATCCTTTGCAAGCTGTGTCATGCCACGCGCTTTAGCGATATAGCCAATAGCACGCAGTAGCTCTTCACTATCCCCTTCAGCAAGCACTTGTGATATATATTCTGCAATATCCTCTTCGCTAGTTAGGTAATCAGAAAGATCAAACTCAGTAGCTTGTGCCAGAAAATGTTCTTTACTCATCATTCAGCTCCGCTAAGCTCTTGGATAACTCAATAGCTCTTTTAACGTCTTTGGGTTGGGTAGACTTGTCGCCACCACCAAGCATTAAAATAATGCTGCTACCCTGATGTATGTAGTACATACGCCAACCTGAGCCAAAGAACTCACGCATTTCATAAGCGCCTTCACCTACAGGTTTTACATCACCCAACAAGCCTTGTTTAGCTTTATCCAATCGACGAATTAGGCGAATTTTCGTTGAACGATCTTTGAGCTTGAGCAGCCAATTATCGAAACTGGCCAGTTTTTTAACAATATACATCTGTATTGTATCCAAACGAATACGATTTGCAAATCTATTGCTTTACTAATCAGATACATCAAACTCTGCGATATATTGGGCCGCTCATTATTGTAGATCCACAGCGGTATCTTTCAGGATAGTTGGAACGTCTGTTATAGAGCGACAATTACCTCGTCCGGTGTGTTGCCTCATGTGGAACGTTACTAACTTTATGCACTATTCATGCACATTGCGCATTGAATTGTGCGTTAAATTTTTTCTTTGCACTATTGTAATGACTCAACACTTTCTGCTCATCTTATGCCGCTAAGGTAAATGCCTGGGCAGGGTTTTCATCTTTAATGCCTGATGCGGACGCTGGTGGCTCGGCTCTAGCGTGCTAAATGCTTTCTGATCGTTGTCGGGGCGCGCATTACTCTTTGACCTCGAAAGGAATAAATCATAAGCCCGGCTAGCCTTGGTAACCATTGGCTTGCCCTGAATGATGCCCAGCACCAGTGCACTTTTACGCTTGGCTATCCGGCATTCAATGTCTTGTCCCATTGCGATACTCAAGGCCTGTTTTCTCCATCGTAAGACCTGAGCAGATTTTTACCAAGTCATCATAAAATGGCAAAGGCATGCTCCGCCTCAGTGAGTGCCTGTGCCTTGCTCATCATCAAACTATTCGGTCCCGGTCACAAACCCCCGATAAACACTAAACGGCATTCCTCGGGATACACAGCATGGGACCCATGCCCCGGTAACAGGCAAAAAATTTAATACTCGCCGTAAATATAACCGATGATGTCGATAGAACTCACTGGTCAAGACTGTACGAGCAAATTATTCACTAATTGACCCTTCAACAAATAAAAATGCTGTAGCGGTATGTGTTTCTTCCAAATGTAATATAATGTAACCCGTCCTTGAATAACGTTTGGAGCCAAAATGTTGTGATAGCTTACAGTTATTGATAGCATCTAATTGTTCAAACGTGTGACTTTACAGATGTTTCAAACAAATTGGAGCGCCCATGAAAGCACTTTGGAGGTTTGAAGAACAAAGATTCAGCCAAAAATCCCGGGATCCGGTTCAGGCCGGCTTTTTCAGCAGCACTAGCATCGAGGACAATGCTCATGCACTCATAAGGGAGGCGATACAAAATACCCTGGATGCCAATCTGCAGAATGGTAAACCGGTTAAGGTACGCATTCATATTGGCACGCATCCTTCACAAGCAGGCATCATGGACAAATACATAGATGGTGCTGCCTGGAAGCACTTCCTTGCATCTGACAATGGCCTGCCCGACCCTCCGTCACCGACAGATGAATGTCGATACCTTGTGTATGAGGACTTTAATACAAAGGGACTCACTGGCGATGAAACTGCATACACACCCATAGAGGGTAATTCTTTTTATTATTTCATGCGTGCCGAGGGAAAATCCGACAAACAGGAAGAGGATCGCGGACGGCACGGTATCGGCAAATATGTTTTCCCTTATATCAGCAATATCAGAAGCTTTTTCATGGCCACTTCAAGGGCTGATGACAAGCGTCACCTGGTCGCTGGCCAGGCTGTATTGAAAACGCACATCATAGACGATAAAAGATACACCCCCGACGGGTGGTGGGGCATGTACAAAGAATACCGGAAAACAGGTGATTACTTTCCACTACCAATAGAAGATTTGGTCACTTTCAACACACTGGCAAAAGACTTTGCACTCCAGAGGACGCACAACCAGTCCGGCCTTTCCCTGATCATGCCCTATGTTAACAATAATCTGAACTGTGGGTTACTCCTAAAATACGCCATCCAAGAATACTTTTATCCCATACTGAAAAAAGAGTTGATTGTAGAGATTAGCGAGGGCGACCGTGAAGCTTATCACGTCACCTCTGATACCGTCTCTGATATTTTGGATTCACCCGAAATGGAAAAATGCCATGATAAGAAAAGTGAGGGGCAGTATACGGATCTGAAAAATATTCTCGCCCTTGCCAAGCAATCACTTGACGCACAAGATCAAAACAGAATTGAAATTGACCTGCCAAATGAAAAGGAACGTGCCCCACGATTTAACAAAGATTATTTATCCGAAGAGAAAGCCAAAGAAATCCGTGAGGCCTTGGCCAATAGTGATAAACCATTAATAATTCGTTGTCCTCTTTATGTTAAACCCAAAAAAAGCAAAAACTCTTTGCAAAAATCCCACTTTGATATCCTGATAGCAAAAGATGAGAACGATCGTCGCCACAAACCGGTTTTCATACGGGAAGGAATTACAATTCCAGAGGACAAGGTACCCCGAACGGCTGGCTACTACTCCTTGGTGGTGATTGAACGAGGACCTCTGGCTACTTTATTGGGAGATAGTGAAAACCCGGCTCATACAGAGTGGGAAAAAAATGCGGATAAATTCAGGGGCAAATACAATCATGGCCCAAGTACGATAGATTTTGTACGGTTTTCGGTTCGGAACCTGGTCCGCCTGTTAACCCAGGCAGATTCAGAGGCTGACTACGCCGCCCTTGCCGATATATTTTTTCTGGATCTACCGGAAGATGAAAACGAAACCCCGCCGAGCCGGAGAAAACAACCTGGCGCTGCTGAGGGCAGCGGAAAAGAGGTTATACCCCCTGCTGACCTTCCTCCGTCGAGGCCAACATACCATCAGCTCAATCAATCCGCTGGTGGTTTCATCCTGAAAGGCGTAACAAATGATATGCAACCGCACGCTACCAAACGTTTCTATAGAATACGGCTAGCCTATGACTCAGGTAGCGTTGCTACAACCCGGACTGCATTGAACCGGTGGGACAAGAATGATTTTGATTTGAGCAAATCAAAATATGTTAACGCTCCAGTTGCAGAAAAAGTGGAGGATTTCATGGTCGACGGGAACACCATAACCTTCATTGCCAAGCCCACTGATTTTTATTTGTCTGTTGACGGCTTCGACCAAAAAAGGGATCTTATCATCAGTATCCGATCAAAAGAGGTGGTTGATGCGTAAATTCAATTACACCGGTAGAAAAAGAATCCGTCAACGGCATGTCAGTATCAGGTTACAGGGAGAACCGGACGTCCCGCCTATAATTGATGTAGATATCAACCTTGAGGCTTATGAATTCCCGGCAGAAGCGCATGTAGTGCTGGAAGCTCAACGTAAAACTCGCTTTATGAAGGAAAACCTGGGACCGATAAAAAGCCATATAAGGCGGTACCACCTGCCACTGCCCGGTTTCGATGATGCCATGCAGCTGGTATTGCGGATAAAAGTTGTCAATTTAACGACGGGCAAGCTACTAGGTGTTGCGAACAGGCTTTCTTTACAGAACAAGGATGGTCGAATCGATAAGAACCAGGCCAGTATCCTTCCCGTCGCTAGCGCTGATCTTTCAGGAACAGGAGTTTTATGGCGTATCGATTACAGTGGTGGAGGTCCTGTTCTTCAGGTTGAACGGGAGTTGGGCCCCCACGACACTGTAACCCGGACCACCTTTTTCAAGGCATTTATACTTCCTGCTGCCATGAAAGACATCCTCAGATACTACCTGTCCCATGAGGTACCCGAGGATCTGAGTGATACAGAAGATTTTGCTGTACGGTGGATTATTTTTGCTGAAAAAATTGGAGCCGGTCCCCTCGATTCGAATGAAGAAGACCGCGAAGAATGGATCGACCGTGCAGTCAGAAATTTGGCCCGACAGATTAATGCACGGGAAACTGCCATTAAAGAATTTTCTTCGTGAGGATATTACTGATGCCCATCCTTAGTCTAAACCAAAAGGGAAAAATCAGGTTTCTAGAATTTCTGGATCATCAACGGACAAGCCGCCCGCAAGGATTTCCTGTGGAGCTGCTATGCGAGTCACAATACACCGAACCAGTTGGCGGGGATCGGCTCTGGCTTGACACCCTTGAGCTCGATGATGCATTAAAAACGGCAGAACAGCTTGATACAATTGTGCAGAAACTTGGTTTGCGCTCAGCTGAACGCGATAGCGGTTTCTGGACCTGGTGTTCGGCATACCTGTTTGACAAATTATGCAACAGAGACCGCAATAATAACTATGCCGTGGGAGCATCAGCCGTCTGGATTGCCGAACCGGATAATTGGCGCAGATATTACAGGCACTACCTGGTGTCAATATGGCAAGTTTTTTATCTTTACAAAGATAAAAAAGAAGAATTGAAAGTCTTGCTAAAACGTCCTGTTAATACACCGGGTGAGCTCTGGGGGCAGGTTGCGGCCTACCAAGGCTACATTACCAACCCCTCCATTCTGGAATTGATATACCAACTGTTCTGGGACAAGGAAAACAACTGCAGGAAATATGGTGCTGGCGGGAGCGGGCCAAGGAGACTCATGAGGGTACTTGGTCAATTTGAGCTCACCTATGATCTATCATCGATGTCTTGTGCTCAAATCATTCAACTGATGCCTCCCGAGTTTGACAGGTTCAAGCCCAAGCCTGCCAGTTAGCATTTACTACAACAAGCAGGCCATGGATAATCATGCCAGAAACGGTGTGCGGCTCTCAATATACAACAGCTTCACCAGCATGGATTTTTTCCCTCGCCCTGAGGATGTATGGTTTCATCTGGGCAGCCAAGGCCTTGAACAGTGGCACAATGACCGAATTCCCGAACTGTTTGTATGCTTGGGTATCAGATACAGGGATGATGAACTCACTGCCGGCCGGTGAGCTAAAGCCCATCAGCCTTGCGCACTCTACAGGAGTGAGTCGTCGTGGTCTGTTCTTCAGATTTTCAGGATCGTCAAAGTCTTTATTGAAATCAAATCCCCGATCCACAAGAATCTCGGAACCATCCTTGTAATAGCGAGCTGAAAGCGTGCGAGCAATATCATCAGGGCCTACAAGCCCGTAGCCAAACCCATTTCCCCGTTCGCGGTGTCTGCGTGCATAATCGAAAAGATATTTCCAGAGTCGAGGGCTCAATATGTATTTTTCATCAACTTCGGTCTCTAGCAAATCACCAAGCCGTGGCACCTGCCCAAGCCCAGGCCTTGGAATATCTACAAGGCTAAAATCTTCGTGCAACTCTAAATCCTTTCTGAAGCCCACCAAAATAATACGCTCCCGATTCTGGGGCAACCAGTTTGTACCATTGATGATTTTGGGATCCTTGTTACCTTCATAATCACGATCGGCAACATGGTATCCCAACTCATCAAGAGTGCGCATTATGATTTTGAAAGTACGTCCCCGGTCATGGTTCTTCAGATTTTTGACATTTTCAAGCACAAAAAAGCCCGGCCGTTTGGCCGCCAGTATGCGTACGACATCAAAAAACAGGGTGCCCTGCGTTTCACAGGCAAATCCGTGCTTGGCGCCCAGAGAGTTCTTTTTTGATACACCAGCTATGGAAAAGGGCTGGCAGGGAAAGCCTGCCAGCAGCACATCATGGTCCGGGATGATATTATCTATATGGGCATATGCCTGCTCATCGGTAACGGCAAGATCTCGGGTCAGGGTTACATCCCTGATATCCTCGTTGAAGCTGTGGTAGTTATTATCACAGGAAAAATTAGCCTTGTAGGTACGAATGGCAAACTTGTCCCATTCACTACTAAATACACATAGCCCTCTTTGCTCTTCGAAACCCATGCGTATGCCCCCAATACCAGCGAACAAATCAATAAATTTGAACTCATGATTCTCGGGGGTCACCCCGGGCTTTGGCAAAAGCTCTTTGAGCTGGTCATATTCCTTCCGGCTTAGCTTGGGAGAAGCCCTGCCTTGTAACCACCGGTTTATAGTCTCACGAGTCCATTTATTATTGGGTATCTTGTTCAGATGGTTTGCAATATGAACCTGATCATAGATGTCTGCCACCCTCTGTAGCAACTCAAGATCAGTGTAGGACTTTGGGAATAAAAGGTTGTGAAAATCCAATTGCTGCATACGCGACTCCAGGCTACTTCAGTAGACGTTCTCGATCGACGGGGGGGGATATCAAGTGATCAAATATCACATGATACTCCCTTTTTTACCTAAAATCCCCACTCAAACCACTATATATTTATACAGTACAAAGAGCCATGTTTCAAGAACTAATCACTCAACTACACAAACTTGGCGCACAGCGTGTCTTCATCAAGCCGCTGTCAAATAACGATAATTCGAAACAGCAAATTTACCTGGGGTCGGACTTTGATGTCATACGGGCGATTCCATCAGGTGAAATTCACGCAAGCAGCAAGACCGCCAAAGGAGTAATTTTCAAGGCTCCGCTGAATTTTTACTGGATTACATTAGGCGGGCAAACAGAACAAGCGCCGCATGCACAGATTATTTTCTACCCGAAATACCCCGAAACCCGCCTTTCAGGTTTTATAAGGGGCACCAATCACGAAACTGGAATTACCCCACGCGAGCTCATGCGACCTCCAACCAGCGCCGAGCGTGCTCAAAGGGGCACACGCAAGAGATATCTGATCCTGGGATTTGACAATCAGACAGTCTGGGCTCACTGTACGAATTGGGAGGGTCAACTGAATAGGGAGGTGACTAATGTACTCCAGTCACTCGAACTGGTTACTTCTGTTTTTTATGAATACCGGCATGGTACCCCAAACAGTGAGCAGAAATTGCTGGACAAGCTGCTGGCTTTGTATCAGGGAGGGCCCATCAGTTCATGCAGGCTGAATAAACATGGCAAACTGATACCCTATCGGGCACAGAATGGTGCAGGTTACACTCTGGAAGCCCAGTTTGGCATTATTCCCAACAGCTCTACTGATCCGGACTTCATGAACTGGGAGTTGAAAGCCCATTCCCGTGGGGTCATTACCCTGATGACCCCGGAGCCAACGGGTGGAATGTATACAGAAAATCTGCACCAGTTTCTTTGCGCACATGGTACGAATATCCAAGCAGATCGCATGTACTTTACCAGTCGTCATAATGTTGGCCAGCCAAACCAAAAATCCGGCCTGGTCATGCACCTTGAAGGTTATGATACAGGCAGAGGGGAAATAACGGATCCTGAGGGCGGATTGATGCTCAGGAACCGGGATGGTGGGCTGGCAGCATATTGGGGTTTTGACAAACTGGTGGGGCACTGGAAAAAAAAGCATGGCAATACCTGTTTTGTTGATTATCAGAAGTACAAGAAAATACCACCCTCATACCACTATGGCCCCCACATTACCCTTTGCAAGGGGTCTACCCTGAATTTATTTCTCGAAGCTTTGTACCACAGCATTATCTATTATGACCCCGGGGTTAACATGAAGCTCAAGGACGAACTGTGGAAGGCCAAAAAAAGAAACCAATTCAGGGTGCGCTGGATAGACATTGACAAACTGTTCACCGAAATCACAGAGATTGACCTGAGCCAGTACAGATGACTGATATCGTAGATAAAAAAACCCGTAGCAGGATGATGGCCGGCATAAAAAACAAAGACACAAGGCCCGAAATGGCTGTCAGGCGTTTCCTGCATGGCAGAGGGTTCCGTTACAGATTACACAGAAGGGATCTTCCAGGCACGCCCGATCTTGTATTACCCAAGTATAAGACCGTGATTTTTGTTCACGGTTGTTTTTGGCACGGGCATGACTGCCATTATTTCAAACTCCCGGCAACCAGAACTGAATTCTGGAAAGAAAAAATAGGACAAAATAAAACAAGGGACAAGAGGAATGAAAGAAGACTGCTCGCAAGAGGCTGGAAGGTCATTACAGTCTACGAGTGCAGTATTCGCGATGATCCATCCTGGCAAAATACGTTGCTGGAAAAACTAAGCTGCCGCTAGTCAGTTCACCACCTCCCCCTCCCACACTGTCGTATTGATCATCAGCTGATTGTTTTTTTGAAATTGTATTAACCTGAAAGGCCAGGCTGGAGCAAATAATGACTATTACAGCCTGGAGCTAAAAAAAGACATTGTGAGGAAAATGATACCGCTATACAGTGGGCATATCGATGATTTGAGTGCCCTGTATGGCGATAGGCGAGATCACACCAAAACAGGGTTGAGGACTTAAAACCCCAACCATTCTACCCAAATGCACTGCTAAAAATGGGCGGATTACCGTATTAACGCCTCCCTTGTTCTAACGCTAAACTTAAGCTTGCCAACCAGTTGGTATCGGGTAAAGCGCCAAGCTATAGCTCAATACCGGTCAGCTTAAGCATACACGTCATATCGGATGACTTGGTTTTATTCATTGCTGCGATTTTAAACATAGCGACATAACTTTTCTATTGACATTTTCTTTTAGCCCGAGGCTATAGGTAACCTTTGTTTGCTCCAGCCCGTTGTTTGAGTTAATACAATTTAAAAAATTTAGCAAACAACTATTATGACTGAATGGGCATGGCTAACGCTCTCATGATGAAATCCAATCAAGCATTTTGTAAAAGTCACGCTCGCTAACCAACGCATCCAGGCCTCTGTCTTCGACTCGCTGCCTAAATGATGACCAAGCATGCTCATTTTTCCCCGATATATCTATATACGGCTCTATTGCACCAAGAGTCCACAGCCAAATATTTTTATCTAACAACATGCGGTGCAATTCTTCAATATGAGAAATAGCTTTATCTTGTTTTGCTAACCACTCAAACGCCTCTGCTGGAGTCTTACTGCCATTTTTTGTGGGAAGTCCATTGTGATCTATTTTAATACCATTACCCTGCATCGCTAATAAACCTTTGCAGGCAACTATATTAGGATTTTCAGAATCAATTAATCCTTCGTTTATTGCTCCTCTGAAAGCAAAATCCAAGTCCACAATCGCCTTGCAAGGAATTTCCATTGCCCTTAATACATTCATTGCCTTCACAGTATTATCTACCCCGCCTTGCGATACAAGTGCAATCTTACTTTGGCCAAAAGTTTTGTTATGATGAATTTTGTATATTATTGGTAATAATCTTTTCTCAGTTCGGCCCTCTGTAAGGATCACACTCTCAGAAAAAAGAATCTGATTGGCATTTTCAAGGGAAAATAAAAGTTGATATTGTGATGAATGGCCTTTTGCCACATTCTTAACTGCCTGTAAGATAGTTTTTCTGGCTCTAGTACCTTTTTCATTCTTTTTAATCAGTAAGGTATGTTTGATATCTTCAGCTGGTATCATTTGCGGCGAATGTGTAGAAAAAACCACTTGGTAGCCATACTTTGATAAGGTCTTTAAGCTAGCCCTAATTTGTTCAATCGCTTGAGGGTGCAAATAAAGCTCTGGTTCGTCAATTAGCAATAAAACCGTTGCGCCAGTTTCACCAGCAGAACTTTTTACCTCTGCTAATTGTCGAATCAGCGCCATCTGAACTGCTCTTTGAGTTCCATGCCCGAAGTCTATTAAATCCCTACCTATGTTATTCTCAAATAACTTTATTGTTGCTGATTTAAATATATCCCTCATTTCTGGTGTTGGCACATGAAGTTTAACTTTAATGCCAGGAAAAATAACCTGCAATTTCTCCGTAACATCCGAATCAAACTCTCTTAACTCAGTAACTCTTTCATCCCCATCTGCATCAAATTTTTTACGAATGCCATCTAATACTCTATCAACATCATCGGAATGATTCTGCGTTACTGTGGTTAGTAATTCAGCAACAATTTTACCAATAGTATTTGATGTTTTTTGTTTTGCAATGTCTTCTGCAGCGTCAGTCATTGCTTCAAGCTCGATTACATCTGGAAACATATGTTTAATTGCTGAATCTATACCAGTTGGGTTAATATCCCATTCTTTTGTTTCTGGACTCCATATTGAG
>Ga0209487_1001366_pt1 | contig 20683 bp, 20 predicted proteins | sample Poulit2012_FD_187524 | JGI IMG/M metagenome (GOLD analysis project Ga0209487, IMG submission 187524) | Agricultural soil microbial communities from Georgia to study Nitrogen management - Poultry litter 2012 (SPAdes) (version 2) | ecosystem: Environmental > Terrestrial > Soil > Agricultural land...
CGCATTCGATATACATTCATCGCTGTTTCTGCAAGTTGATCCATCAAATTATAATTGGCATAGGCACCTACAATCGCACCGAACCCTGGAATTAATTGAAACATCTTAATTAAATCGATATGATCCCGATATTCTTGTTGGAAAACATGCCAGTCCATGTCGACAAGCTTACCCTTTTGCTCTTCCCAACTTTCAATAATAAATAATGTCTCTCTGCGCCTATCTTCACTTGAGAATGCAAGCTGGAAAATATGCAGAAGAAATAAACGCTCCTCATATTTACTCGTGTCATATCCGTAAACTGCTGCAGCCTCAAAGAGAAATTTCATTTTAATAGATAAGAGCAATGGAAAATCCGCAACACCTAGTAAAATTCCACCAGCTCCTGTTCCAGCTCCTTCAATAACTGCTGTTTTTCGATATGCATTATGTTTTTCCTTTAAAAGCTCGTCCTGCTCATAAAGACCACCAGTTATCGCAAGCTTCTTTTTTGTCGTCCACTTAGAACCAACTAATATGGTCTTTACCATATTTTTCATACTATCCGTTATCATTTGATGTACCTTCTTCGGAATATAGCTATTCATTTTATTCTGTGCCTTTTTCGATAATTTATTGAATATTCCAGACCGCTTCATTACCTTCAAGCGCCAAGCTTGGACATCTTCATATGCTTTCATTTCATAATTGTTCATCCTCGGACCATCCTCTTACATGTATTATATATAGTTATACGCAATGAAGAAGAAATAGTTCCCAAAACGTGCATAAACACACCTGATAAAAGTACTGTCCCCGCTTTCTTCAACGCAGTGCGGTAATGGGAGACAGGCATCTTATTTCAAACTTCACTGAAACATTAATATTATAGCATACTTGGGAGAGAGGCTATTTCCAGCACTTAAGTGATGGTTTATAATTACTCAAGGATAGTAGGTAGACCATCTCTTCTATTTAATTCAAAATGGGCATGGATGAACACCATTAGCGATTAAAGAATAGACAGTCTTTGTGCAAGGCACATGTTCATTTGGGTTTTTCCTACGATAGGTACGAACAAAGGTATCAACACTATGTTTTCTTGGTTCTTGTTTCGTCACTTTTAAGTATAGCGTATCTACATGTTTTTTTGTTTCAACTAATTTTCCATTCGCATTTCATTAACAAATAATTATCTTTTAATTCAGCACTAAGATGTCCATCCATTTTATTCATTAATCCCTTTGCAATGGATAATCCCAGCCCAGTACCCTTCCCTTTTCTCGTTCGATCAGTCTTATAAAAACGATTAAAAAAATAAAACAGATCTTCTTCTTTCAACTGAGCGGCTGGGTTACTTATGATAATCTGTACAGATGATAGGGATTTTTCAAGAGTTAAGGATATATCTCCAGTTGAGTGACGGATCGCGTTCGCTACTAAGTTTTCGATTACCCGCTTCACTGCCGAAGAATCAGCCAAAATGTGAATGTCATCTGTAGGAACATGGATGACTGGCTCTATTTGTCTTTTATTAAACTCCTCATAAAAACCGACCAAAACTTCTTGAATCAAACGGTTCAATGTAATAGATCCTGTTTTTAAAGGATAATCTGCTGACTCAATGATGGATAACTCAAAAAAGTCTTCTAGTAATACTTTTAATCTTAATGCACCGCTTTTAATAAATCTCGTGTATTCCGTTCTTTCTTCTGAATTTAAATCCTCTAACTCCAGGAACTGAATATACCCTAAAATGGATGTCATTGGTGTCCGAATATCATGTGAAATACTTGCAATGGCCTGCTTTAATTCATTTTCTGTTCGTTTCTTTTTTGAAATAGCTTGTTTAGTAATATCGACTTGCTCATTAACTTCCTTTGTAAGTGTCTCCAGGTCCTTGTCATAAAAGGTAAGATCAATTTTCTTTTGTGTTTTACCTTGGCGCAACTCCTGCAACTGACCACTGACACGTCGGATTTCCCTTTTTAGTAAAATGAATCGGATGAGTATCGATAGTGCCACTAAAATAGATATTATTGCCACATATATCACCTTACTCATCCTCCTCTTTTACTTTATTTCCTTTTTCTGAAACAACATACTACCAATGATTCCAAACATAAAAATAGTTACTACTGGGACTAAAACTAATTGAAGCCTTTCTCCACCACTATAAGCATCTATATTTACGATGTCTAAAAATAATTTACCTACATAATTGTTTGCCACCTGTTCAAATAACGGAATAAAGTCACTTATTGTATATAAGATACTATCAAATATTAAGAAAAAGATAATCATCACACCCGTTGCTGTTCCTGTATCCGTAAAAATCGTCGCAAACATGGCCATTATCGATGCAAATGCTGCTGTATAAAGGATTGTTAATCCAATTGTCTGAACAAAATATCCTAGTCCAGGCATATTATTAAAATTAAAGAAAATAGCACCTGCACCTGTCATAACAACGGGAAATATTAATGCAATGATAACCGCTCCAATCGTATAAACAAGTAAATTCGCAAAATAAATCCGAATTCTGCTGTTCCCTGAAGCAGCCATACTTTTCATTGTCCCGATAGAATACTCGCTTGATATAAAGAAACCAGCTAATATACAAGGTGCTATCCTTAACACAAGGTCATTTCCACCAAGTGCCGTAAGCTCATAAATATCACTTACCTTAACTACTTCTGTTCCACCACCAAATAAGATTAATAAAGGATAGAAGACACTTACCAGGAATAACAGCAAGGTCAATGCCCATAATGACCGTTCTCTTTTCAATTTATACCATTCTGATTTGATAAGATTACTCATGACGAGAACCTCCAATCCGACTCGTAAAATAGGTTTCTAAATCTTGGCTTATTGGCATAAATTGCTCAATGATTAATCCCTCATTTGCGAGTGTTGAGGATACTTTTCCTGGCGTTTCAACATAGTCGAATAATTTAATCACACCACCGGGCATCACTTCAAAATTATTCGTGGAAAGGATCGTTTCTATAACTGTAGTAGCTTTTTCTAGGTTGTTCACTTTAATATGCAAAAATTGCTGCGATTTTTCATGAAGCTCTTCTACCGTTAATTGTTCCAATAAATTACCTTTATGAATAATTCCGAAATGGGTCGCAAGCAAATGTAACTCACTCAGTATATGACTGGAAATTAGGATGGTAATACCAAATTCTTGATTCAGCTTTTGCAATAGCTCTCTTATTTCGATAACTCCCATCGGATCTAGGCCATTGATCGGTTCATCAAGAATTAAAAACTCAGGATCTCCAAGTAATGCAATTGCTAATCCAAGTCTTTGTTTCATACCTAAAGAAAAGTTCCTTGCCTTCTTTTTCCCTGTGTCCTGCAAACCTACCAATCCAAGCATTTTTTCTACAGACTCATTTCCAGGAATACCTTTCAACAGTCGATGTGCTTCTAAATTTTCAGTAGCCGTCATATGCGGATACAATGCAGGTCCTTCAATAATTGTACCAATTCGTTTTCTTGCTTTGATTAATTCCCGCTCGTTACTATGCCCGAATAACTCAATCGAACCAGTCGTTGGATTAGCTAGACCAGAAATAATTCGAATCAACGTGGATTTTCCCGCCCCATTTTGCCCGATAAAACCATAAATAGATCCCTTTTTAATAGAAAGGTCTACCTTATTTAGAGCAATGTGTTGTTTAAATCTTTTCGTTACACTATTTGTATGAAGAACATACTCGCTCATTGATTGTGCCTCCCTTATGTGATGCTATTATTAGTATAAAGAGGAGAACATAAGAAAGTATGAAGCTAAATCTTAAGAATCCCTTAAGATCTAAGGCGGTATCCGATTCCCCAAACGGTCTCGATATAATCCTCACCCTGATTAGCGGTAGCTAACTTGTTTCGTATATTACTCATATGTACATTAATTGTATTATCATCCCCATAAAACGCCTCTTTCCAAACACTTTCAAACAAATTTGCCTTTGTAAAAACCTTTCGTGGTGACGACATCAACAAAACAAATATATCATATTCACGGGCTGTAAATTTAAGTTCCATTCCCTTTGCATAAACAGTTTTAGCCTCCAAGTCCACCTCTATATCTTTATGTTTTAGTTTTTTCTTTGTTGGTACATTGTTAATACGTTGCGACCTTCTTAAATGAGAATCTATTCTTGCAGATACTTCTTCAATATCAAATGGCTTCGTAATATAATCGTCCGCACCTGTTCGTAACATACCTATTTTTGTTTGTTGATCTAATTTTGCTGAAATAATAAGAACAGGAAGATTACTTTGAACAGCAATTTCTTCAAGAACTTCGTCCCCTGACATACCTGGTAGCATAAGATCCAGAAGCACCATATCCCATTCCTGCTTTTCCAAATAAAGCATTGCTTCTGTACCGGAATAGACAGGCTGTGGAAAGTAACCCTTTTTTCTTATGATATTACATAATAATTGGTTTATATCATCATCATCTTCTACTACTAAAATATTTACTTGTTCATTCAATTTTGGTTCACCCCTTACTTTTAGGAATAGTTGATCCAACCATACTTTTTACAACATGCAAGGTTAACAAGGATAATTACATCAATCCTGGGATTCCACCGCGAAACTATGAGTTAGTTGTTGGCACAATAAATGTAACCGTCGTCCCAACCCCTAGTGTGCTTACCACATGCAGGCCCTTACCATACAAGCGCTGCAAACGTTGTTCGGTGTTGACGAGTCCAATGCCTTGTTGGCGATCCGGTTGGATGGTGAAGATTTGCTTTATCGTTTCTTCATCCATCCCGACACCGTCATCGATAACGGAAACTTCTGTATAGCCTTCCTCTTTGCGGATTCGTATGATTATTAAACCTCCAGCCATTCGCTTCAACACTCCGTGATTGACAGCATTTTCTACCAATGTTTGAATCGATAAAGGCGGAATCTTGACCTCATTGGCTTCATCTATTTCCCATTTTATTTGTAATCGATCCCCAAATCGTTCCTTTTCAATATATAAATAAGATTCAAGTAAATCAAGTTCCGTTTTAAGGGGGACAACCTTATCTAAGTTTTTCAAATAGAAACTACTCTGTAAATAATCGGCGAATTCCTCAATTAGACGAGCCATTCTCGACGTATCTATCTCACTTAATGAAACAATCGCATTCAGCGTGTTTAACAAAAAGTGCGGACGGATTTGTGCTTGAAGCCATGCAGCTTCCATTCCTAACCGCTCATTTATTGATGCTTGTAAACTGGTTAAAGCATGTACCCGAACATTTAACTCCAGTTGATCAACTGGTTTTGTGACGTAATCATTTGCACCAGCCAAAAAACCCGTATAGATATCCTCCGGGTTACTTCTTGCCGTTAAAAGGAGAATAGGTAGTTCAGATATGGAAAATCTCTCTCGGATGGAACGGGTTAATTCATACCCCGACATGGTAGGCATCATCACATCAGAAATAATTAAATCCCAGCCCTTCCGTTCCAGTTGGTGTAAAGCTTCTTTTCCGCTCGTCACGATTTCTACTTCATAGTGGTCTTCGGAAAGAATGTTCGTCAACACTTGCAAATTCACGGGATCATCGTCGACCGCCAAAATCTTCGGTCTAAGCGAGCGTGGAGTTTCTCTCTTCATGTTGTTTCTGTAAGAGGGGGGTGCGTTTTTAGAAAATGCCTTTATCATCGAATTTATTGCAATCGGCGTTTCTCTAAAAGGCAGTTCACTCCTATCCATAGACGGGGTTGTCACTGCTACCTCTTGTGGTAAGGTAAAGGTAAATACCGAACCTTTACCCAAGGAAGAATCCGCCTTTATAATTCCACCATGCAGTTCCACTAACTGTTTGCAAATACGTAAACCAAGACCGAGGCCACCCCCCATTGCCGTCATACTGGAATCACCTTGTTCATAGGCTTCGAAAATAGTGTGTAGTGTTTTTTCGCTCATCCCTATACCCGGATCGGTAATCTGAATATGAACCATCTCATCTTGTACGTCCGCATCAATGGTAATGATGCCTTCATCCGTATATTTCACCGCATTATGAAGCAAATTAAACAAAATTTGAATGAGCCGGTTTTTATCCGCGGCTACAGTAGGAAAATCACTTGGAATTCGGACTTCCATTTGAATGTTTTTATTTTCAATTAGAACTTGAAGCATATCAACAACGCCTTCAGAGATAGCTTGAATGTCAAGATGCTCCCTTTCTAGGCGTATACGATGTTCCTTCAGGCGGGTAATATCTAGTAAGTCTTCCAACGTCCGAGACATATGGTGCCCAATTGTCAGTTGAAGAGCCAAGTCTTTTTTAGTTTTATCATCCAGTTGGTTAGGTCTATTACGCAAAATAGACTGTGCAATATTAATAATGCCATGTAATGGATTCCGAAGTTCATGGGATGTATTTGCAAGAAAGTCATCCTTTTGCTTCATCTCTTCTTGTAGTTCAATCGTCAGCTCTTCATTTGCAGCATTTAAAGCGAGTAATTGCTTGTTTTGTTGCTCTGTTTTTCGAACCGAGTCTGAAAAGTTTTTGCTCATCAAAATAACATGGATTAATACATAAACACCAACTACTGGTAACATTAATGGCACAGACTGATACCAATTCTGCCCAATCGCAAAGTCATTAAAAAAGGCTAGAAATATAAGTCCCATCCCTATTAGATTGACTTTTGCGTTTTTGTTATTATTCCGAATGCTCCTGAATATAACATAAATCATATAGAAAAAGGTAGGAACTGTTAAATAAAACACATTGAAAAATAGAGCCTGAAAAAAGACCGGCTGTGTAAACAGAGTCGTAATGATGAGTGCGAGATGTACACCAACTAACCCGTACATTACTTTTTTGGAAAACTCCTTTTCATGCCATTTCCACAATAAAATAACATAAAACATGGAAGTCGCTTCTGTTAAAATATATTCTAACCTCGTCCCCCAGAGCCAAGACATATCTAAAAATAGGAGTGTATAATAAAAGGGTACAGCAAATAAAGCACGGGCAGATATGAGCATGGCAAACATCCCGAATATAAAGAACACAAGCTCCTGTCTGCGACGGCGATACAACGCAAATAAAACCATAAACAGACCAATGATAAAAATACTACCATTCATAAAAAGCGTACCTAACATATTCATATTAAATTTTTGTGCCACAACGGAAGCTTCTCCTAAATAAATAGAATTCTCAAATCCGCCTCGAATATGGTCAAAGCTAGATAGTTGCATCGTAAGTAACACTTCATTTGATTCCACAATAAAATATCCTGTTTTCGGAGCCATTTCAGCATCATGTGAAGCTGCATCTTGGCCCACCACCCCATTTTTTGCGACTACTGTGTCATCTATATAAAGGGTGTAGGCACTGTACTCAAAAGGAATATGGATGGCCAATGTCTCCCCTACATATTCTTCTGGGACGTTGATTGTTGTGCTATATGTTCCAAATGAGTTGATTTCCCCTGTTTGTGCTTCAAACGAATCAGGAAGAGAGACAATATTATTCCTTCCCTTTCTTACTTGTCCTTTCACCTCATCAGGTGTTAATAATTCCTTATCAAAGAAGTTCCAGTCTCCATCTAGGTCTGTATAGAATTCTTTCGACTGTTCCTGATCACTAAAATCAATGGAACTCGATGAATCAGACTGTTTCGCCAAGACACTGCTATAATCTATCTCGAATATCAATAATAAGGTGGCTATAAATGCGAATACGTATAGCTTATGTGTATGTCTCAACGGACTTGCCCCCCACTTTATGTACCAGCTCTTATACGAATAAATTAATTCTATCACAATAATACGTATCTAACAGCTGAATAAATTTCATAATTGCCTAAGCCACATCATCATATTCGCTAAAAGAACATGCTGACTGACAGGACTCTGCACGAAACTGTTACAACAAAATGGACATTCCTTATCCACCTTAATGAATTTCATAATACCGGTTTAGTGCAACGCCCGTACCGGTATTGCTGGTTTTAGCAAATATGAAATTCATTCACTTACCTTAAAATACATATGTGAGCGAAAAGGGTGTACTTTTTAAAAAAAATATAGAATAATAGATATATTAAAGGAGATGTTCAATTTGGCACAAGACTTAAAAGGAAAAGTAGCATTTATTACAGGAGCCGGACGAGGTATTGGGAAGGCAATTGCAATCAAACTAGCTAAAGAAGGGGTAAACATTGGTCTACTTGCGAGATCAACAGATGCATTAAAAGAAGTAGCTAGTGAAATCGAAATAATAGGGGTAAATGCTTCCTATGCATCGGTAGATATTTCTTCTTTAGAACAAGTGGAACAAGCAATTGAAAAAATAACAAACGAGTTAGGCCCAACTGATATCTTAGTTAATAATGCAGGTATTGGTGGTTTTGAAAAACTCGTGGACATGGATCCAGAAGAATGGAAGGAAATTATCGATGTCAATCTAATGGGTACATTTTATGTCACACGGACAGTACTCCCACAATTAATTGAAAAAAATGGTGGAGATATTATTAATATCTCTTCAACGGCTGGATTAACCGGTATTCCAGGTTCTAGTGCATATAGTGCCTCCAAATTCGGGGTGATCGGTCTATCCGAATCACTAGCCCATGAAGTTCGCCCCAATAATATTCGGGTGACAGCTTTAACACCGAGCACAGTAGCAACAGATCTTGCAATTGGTTCCCTAATCCCTGAGGACAAGGTTGACCAATATATGCACCCTGATGACTTGGCAGAATACATTGTTTCCCAATTAAAATTAGATCCAAGAATTTATATAAAAGCAGCAAGTCTTTTAAATACAAATCCATTTTAAGTGTAGATAAAGTAAAAACCCCTCATTTTGGAATGGAGGGGTTTTATTTAAAATGCCCAAAGCACGAACAACCATTTTGTACTATATTTCTTCATTAATATACCTGACTTTTTTATATGTGAAAACAATTTGAATCCTGTTTCATTTTTAGGAATACTTACCCAAAAGGCTTAAACGAGTCACATGAAGAATATAAAGTGGGAGTTTATTTTAGTTCGCCCTTTTAATCAATGACTGCTTTCATATGAGCCTTTGTAACGGACCAATGTGTAGCAGACCAATATTTTTTTTGATCTTTTATATAAATAATTTGTGGTGATTCGTGTTTAACTCCTAAATCTGCTTCAATTTTGTTTGAAACTGGACGGGATTCCCTCACCTTGACCATCGTATAATCTATGTTTTCATTTAGATTTTCTTTTAAATATGCATTATATTCATCTAAAGCATTTGTACTGACTGGACACGTCGTACTGTGTTTGAGAATGATTTGATCTTTATCGGTTGATTTTTTTAAAATGTCATCCCATTCTTCCGTTGTTGTAATTTCCTTCCAATCCATCTTCATTTTCCCCCTTTGAGTAATAATTGAGATTCGTATTTACACACACACAAATTAAGTTTACGTCATGAACAGAGTAAATTCAAAAATGATGCTTCATTCATGTTGGATTAAAGCGGTAAATACATTAATGAATTTCATAATATCCGTTTAATGCAATATCGATACACCATATAGTTTCGTTGAACCGTTCTTAACTACATACTGTATCGATATTGCTGGTTTTGGCAATTATGAAATTCATTCACATGGATGATAATTGCCTTATTAGTTAGCGGGTTGCTATTTTTGATTTTTCTAAAACAGACCGGCATCCCCTTTTACGGATCTATCGCAACAAAACCTTCTCCAAATACATCACGAACATCATGGATGGCAACGAACGCATTTTCATCTGCAGCTCGTACAATCCGTTTTAATTTCACAACTTCTTGGCTACTAATTACAATATAAAGTATTTTCTTTTCTTCCTTTAAATAATGGCCATACCCCGAGTAAACGGTCACCCCGCGATTCATTTGATCATTTACATTTTGTGCAATCTGATCTGGATTTCTCGAAATGATCGTGATCGCCTTTTTCATGCTGAACCCTTCAATAATAAGTTGCATTGTTTTTGTTGCGATATAAAGCATAATCATTGTTAGCAACAATTTTTCTATCCCGATAACGAAATAAGATGAAAAGACGACGATTAAATCAAAGAATAAAAGCCCATAACTAATATTCCAACCGAGATACTTTTTCGTAATACTAGCTAAAATAGTTGTTCCAGCAGTTGTTCCTCCAACACGAATAATTAACCCGATTCCAATTCCACCTAATAATCCAGCAAATATCGTATTGACGAAAATTTCATTCACATCAATCGACCAATTCCGAGTAAGATGTAAAAAGAGTGAGTTAAGCACAACAGCAATGATTGTATAGCGAATTGTATGCTTACTTAAAAATTTATAACCAATAATAAGTAAAATGCTGTTGAAAATAAAACTAACAAGACCAGGGGACCAACCGTAAAGATAGTACAATATAATCGTAATCCCTGTCACTCCACCTTCACCTAAATCAGCCGGAATGATGAACACATTGATTGCTATGGAAAAGGTAAATGCCCCTACAATGATCATTAAAATATCTATTGCTTTTTTATACACCGATATCAAACCTTTCAAATCCTATTATCGTTAACTGAATGAATTTCATAATTACCCTAATCAGTCACATCGATACAACATATAATCTCCACCACCGCCACCCCGATAATTATTCATCACAACACCTACTTCATGTTCAGGAAGAAGGGGATTTCCTTTATACTCCAAACATGTGACGCGCTTTCCTTCAAGCTTTCTAATAGCTAATTCATATTCAATACCTTCCCACATATCGTAGTTATCATGCGCCGGTCTTGGTGCCATAAATGCCTTACCCTCTTAACTTCCCCGTCTTCACGAATGATAAAATAGGTAGCTAACTGCTCCAGTATTCTTATCTATTACAATCAATTGATTTGATATAGAATTTAAGGGTTGCTCTAACACTATGGCTTGTTAGAGCTGGTGGTCTAGAGGTGTACTGTTGATTGTCGCGATGCGTGCGTACAAGTGGGAATTTTTTATTGTTACGGATGTAGGTAAAATGCACCATGATAAAAAGGATATCAGTTCGGAACCAATATCCTTTTGATCGCCTATATATTCTAAATGGGGATCAGTGTCACTCATCTATTATATTGCGACACTGTACATAAAACTCCATTTCTCAGAATCCATTAATTCATCAACAGGTACTTCCAAATTTCTACCAAGAACAATTGTTTCGCCTTCTATGGCAATAACCATGGCCTCGATCAACGGATCACTATCATTTTTTTGAAAGACATCACCTATTTGGGGTGTATTCAGTTCTTGATCAACCGCTACTTCTTCACTCGATCTATAAATTTCTTCCTCGTATTCTGGATCTGGTTTTTGAAAGTCAATAATTGTTGCCCCTTCTTCAAATCCAGGCATCATCACCCAATATTCATTATGTTTAATTCCATTTGATTTATTGCTAATGACACCCTTTTCTTCAATCGTTGAGACCATTTCTATCGCATGTAGATGATGATGATCAAGGGAGTCGGGTCGTGGATTTATTACTAATATATAATCCCCAACTTTAGCCATGGCATCTTTATGCAGTGTATAGCGCTGCTGATTACTTATAAAGCTATCCAAATGTTTCGGTTTATATAAATCAATTTCCTTAGCAGTCGTCAGTTGTTGCTCGTAATCTTCGAGTCGAACGAGGTGAACGGACTGTTTAAAAAAAGGTTTGATACCATACACTTTATATAATTGATTATGATGATAAACAAATTGTCCCTTTCTAACATTTATAAGTCTCATGATCGTCCCTCCTTGTATAAAAACATCATTCTTCCTGGGAGTCTTTTAAAATTCCTCCTTTAATGCCTTGTGAATGGAAAACATCATGGCTAATAAAATGAATACAAACGGAAATGCCGAGATCACAGAGGCCATTTGTAAGGCGTTAAGCCCACCAGACCAAAGTAAAACAGCCGCCGCACCACCTTGAATAAGGCCCCAAATTATCTTAATATGTAGCGGTGGGTTTAACATCCCATTTGTTGTTTGCATCCCAAGCACAAATGTTGCTGAATCTGCAGATGTAATAAAGAAGGTACTGATTAAAATAATTGATAATACAACTGCGATTGTCGTAAACGGTAAATGCTCAAGTGTAGCAAACAATGCATTCTCCGTAAGTTCTCCTTCTCCCATAGCTTGCCAAATACCGGCATCACCAAACATCTCCATATGAATCCCAGTTCCGCCGAAAACGGCAAACCACAGGGCTCCAAATATCGTTGGAACAGCTAAAACGCCAATAATAAACTCTCTTATTGTTCTTCCTTTAGAAACACGAGCAATAAATGTTCCAACAAAAGGAGACCAAGCAATCCACCATGCCCAATAAAATATCGTCCAATCTTGAACCCAGTCACTACTTGATTCATCAAATGGCGATAAACGGAAACTCATTTCCGGTAAATATTGTATATAGCTTCCAATTGTTGTTGTAAATAAGTCAAGTAAAAAAGTCGTTGGTCCCATAAAGAGGAAAAATAACATCAGTAAAATTGCGATAACAATATTACCGTTACTCAGCCATTTAATTCCTCTGCCAATTCCCGAAATAGCAGATAGCATAAATAAAATGGTAACCCCAATAATTATAAATATTTGTGTACTGAAACTATTCGGAATATCAGTATTCAAAAAGGATAAACCCCCATTAATCTGAATAGCACCAAGTCCGAGAGATGTTGCGACACCAAATACTGTAGCGAAAACAGCAATAATATCAATGGTCTTTCCAATCGGTCCTTTAACACGTTCACCTAATAAAGGATAAAATGTCGCACTTATCGTTCCTGGCGCATCTTTTCTAAATTTAAAATAAGCTAATGTTAAAGCTATTAATGCGTATATTGCCCACGGGTGTAAGCCCCAATGAAAGAATGAGTAGCGGATTGCATCCTTTGCTGCTTCAGCCGTTTGTGCATCCCCGTGAGGTGGCACAAAGAAATGAGATACGGGTTCTGCGATACCCCAGAACACAAGTCCAATCCCCATTCCTGCACTAAATAACATAGCGAACCAGCTAAACATACTATAGTCTGGTTCATCGTCATCTTTTCCCAGTTTAATGTTTCCATACTTGGAGAAGGCGAGGTAAATGACGAACAGTAAAATAACGCTCGCCGAAATAAGGTAAAACCATCCAAAACGTTCTTGTAAAAATGTTTGAGCGGTTGTCGAAACCGTTTCTAAATTTTGCGGAAAAATGGCTCCCCATAATATAAATATAAACGTTATACAAACTGAGATGATAAACACAGGTGTGAATTTCTTCATTTATATATCCTTTCTTTACAAAACATGATAATTACGAACATAGAGTAATTTGATCTAATTGTCAAAGGTGCCGAATAAAATCTTCAGCAACTAAGTTCATAAAAGTGTGATCCATCAATGATTTCTCTTGTATTTAAATGTATTCAAGTATCAGTATCCATGGTAAGTTCAGGTCTATTGACTATCAAAAGGTAGGTTACTTCCCGAGAACGATTTTACACATACATGTATCCACTTTATTATTTGCGTAATAGGGAAATCCATGCAAGGAAATAAATTGCTTTTATTCATTATCAAATGGTACTTACACTTACTTTCGACAAAAACTGCAAAACACCTTCTTATTTACAGTTTTTTATTTTTTCAGCACTCTTTCACTATAGCAAAGATCCTAATTTCCCTAATTACCTATTAAAAAGGACCGTATAAGCAAGAGTTGCACATCCTCTTATCCTACACAGTCAGTTATCATACATATATTTACCCTACTTAATGAATTTCATAATACCGATTTAGCGCCACCACGATACAACATGTAGTTTCGTTGAACCTTTCTTAACTATATGTCATATCGATGTTGCTGGTTTTGGTAATTATGAAATTCATTCTACTATTTCTTTTAATAAATTCAGATACGTTAGTTCCTTATTAATATCATTAATCATCTTTTTTCTCTCATTGTAATTTAGATCTTTTGACATTGCTTTTTTAATGTTTTTCTGAACTCCCTTCAAGTGAATTTTGAAATCTTCGAGAATAGATAGCATTTCCTTTTTTGATATATTCTCGCCTTTATTTTTAAATTCATTACTTCTAATATTACCTTTTAAAATAGACCCCAACCAATAAAAACTATCTTGAGTAGTAAATTCAATCCCATCTAAATAACGTGGTGTTTTTTTAAATAATACACTTAGACTATTCAATTGAGTCAGTAAATCGCTATAAAAGATAGCCTTATCTAGGTCTTCTTCATGTTCAATAGCATCCAATTGGGTAATTATTTTATCTAGTTCGTGTTCATAATATGTCAGGTAAAAAACAAGCTCGTCATCATTATTTTTCATTTTATTATGATTATTCATAAACTGGGTAACCGCAAATGTTAAAACAACAATAAAGATGTATATTAAAATAGATTTAATTCTAATAACATTACCAAATAGCCTATTTGTAAATAAACTTATGACCGCTCGTTAGTTTCACTACACAAATTGTGATCGCTTACTTTCCTAAATCTCATCGGATTGAGATCCATACATTCCTTCTTCCTTCATGTCCCCAAAGCAAATGTAGTTATCATTGATGATATTATGCAAATGGATCGTCATGAAGCTAATTTTTGAAACCTAGTCAATCATTTCTATGAATGAAGTTCAATCAGATTAACACCTAACAAGGGCCCCAAAAGTGGAGAGATTCATCGAATTAAATGTCACATCTTTGCTCAAGTTTAGTTAGTCCTGTTTTAATATCACTTGGAAAATCAAAGAATGGTTGGATATCTTGGACATATTCCAAAATTCCTAAAAACTCTTCTTCATCATTAAATAACGCTTTATAAGTGAGATGAATGTATTGATCCTTTTTTTAAACCACATACTTTCAGAAGATCGTTTCTTTGTTTTAAGATCACGGACTAGAGTCATTACTTTCTTCAAGCTTTTAGGTGGATGACAATTTTCCGCATTACGTCCAATCGAAATCGGTGTCCGCACTAACATCATTTCCGATGCCTCTGTTATTTCATTGAAATATTTAAACACACTATTTTTATCAACAAATGTGATTTCTAGCGGTAAATTATTGAGAATGAGATTTGCTTCCTCCGTCGTCAGATAACCACCACCAAATGCTATGTTTTCATGTGTTGTTGCAACATCTTCCGTGTTATCTATTGCCTGATTTTCGTCATCAACAAAGGTCTCCATTCTTCATCGGGTTCAATTATAGCATAGCCAAATGCAGCACTTTCCTTTGCAATACGCAACCAGTCACTCTCATGAAAGATAGACAGGAGAACCGGTAAAATAATCGCTTCTTCTTGAAAAACCATTTTTTAAAATTTCCTTTCAAAGGTATCATATGTTTTCCGAGTATGTGCAATGTTTATATCTTGTTGATCGATTTGCCCTTTTACGGCTTGATATAAGGCACGAATGCGGTCATCTCCCCTCCACATTATTCTTGTGGGAGCATAGTGGCTATAGTCTTCCAGGATAGGTAAGAATAGCTTTTCTTTTCGATGATAATGTTTATGAAATTTACCTAATTGTACGATCAGCTGTTGTAATTCTTCTATCATCTCTGTTTCTTGAACGGGTTATGGATTCTTTTCAAATGCTTTAAAAAGAAGATTGATGTGATGCAAATGAAATTGAAAGGTTGTATTTTCCTCTTTAAAAATTTGAACGGGGTGGCTTGGATGATGCGTTTCGGAGATGTCCGCCCCGTTTAATGCATCACTATATAAATGAGGATAAATACGGGATAACTTCATAACATCCTCCATCGTAATACCATAATCACCATTTATAAATTCCTGCTCGATTAACAAGATGTCAACAGCACTCACATCCTTAAAAAAATGTTCTATGTTGACTTGGACAGATTCTGGCGACTCCTCATTGCGTAAACGAAGTAATATTTTTTTTAACAGGTTAATTCGCTTGATATCAAATTGCATTTCCATCATTTTATCACCTCATATTTTTTTGGTGCTAGGATCTACCTGGTATGAACTGTTCGAGACGAAGATTTATTTAATATAGGAAACCCTCACCTGTACATGAAGTATAGTAGATTATCGTGATCTCTTTTGTGACCTTGGTCACTGTACTGAACTATTTGTTGCTAAAGCTGATTACAGCCACGGGAATGTACCACTACTGCCATAGTTATTACCAGCGATTGTCAAGAATTTACAGCTTGTTGCCTATGAGTTTACCGGCGATGTAACGTCAAGAGTGTGAAAATAAAAAGTGTTAAGGATTTTGGAAGATAAAAGCCTAACCCCACGTACCTTGAACGAGGAATTAGGCTTATGATCTTACACAAACGCACCCGATTGTGATAAAATTTTAATTCTAAAGTATTTTTACGAAATCCTAATCATAGAGAGCTGTTATGTCTTATTTTTCTCTTATCATTTAATATTAAGACTGATAACACCACGACACTAAGTATTACAATAAACAAAAATGATAAGTAAAGCGACATGAAACCTTCAAACGTCTCATCAAACTCTAAAAGCGTAACACCTGATTCATATATACCTCCCAGGGAAATATATCTAGCTACTTCAAGGTAAACCATATGAAATATTATATTCATCCATAGAGAACCGGTATATGCCCTATAAAGCTGTAGAGCAATTCCGAAAGCGAAGAGTAATATAAAATAATCTATAGTTAGTGCAAATGGCTTATCAAAGAATATTGATTCTATAGCAATCACTGTTATCGGTACACAAATAAAGATTAACGGTTGTAAAATTAACGAAGTAAAAAAGCGGAACTTTTTTTGCAACTCTTCAAATATTAAACCACGTATAAAGATTTCTTCTGGAAATGCTTCGTACATAAATGCTGTTATTGTATTGATTAAAACGGAAATTACAACACTAGTAGTCAAGTTCATACTGAGATTTTCAATCCCACCGAATAAATAGGCCGTTAAAATACCTACTACAAGTAAGATAAAAGGCAATGCAATTCCAATAGCCATCTTAGATGATGAATTTACACCTTTTAAGCCGATACTTTTAAACGATTCGTGACTTTTTCTCTTCAGTATATAAAGTACAATGAGCGTTAATCCAGTAAAAATCACCCCTTGTAGGAGCATTGCTACTTTTCTTTCAATATCTTGAGTTTCTATTAAATATCGTCCGACATTACCCGATACAAAGAGAAATACAGATACTAGTAGAAAATACAAACCCAATCGACTAATTCTAAACTTCAATGATTCCAATTAGATGCTCCTTTATATTGAGACTTTGACGTTAAACATAAGTACATAGTTGTGTCCGCATTAATCAAACAATATATCTTCAATAAACTCGGATTCATTCTTATAAATTTTATACATAAAATACATCAATATAGTAACAGCAAAAAATAAAGATGATTCGTAAATATTGTCTTCAGTGAGTATCGTTGTCTTAAACGTGAATTCATTTGCTTTGATAGTAGCGATGTGAATATGGTCTATTTTCACTTCTATCTCGCTGCTCCAATTTTCTTCAATACGTATGTCTTGTCCATCGATATTTCCTACAACACAAAAGTAGAGTAGGCTATTCCCTGGCTTATCTTTTAAAAAATAGGTCTTCTCTTCTGTTTTAATGATATATGTAGCAACAAGTAAGTTTGTGATATTTCGTTTTTTAATCCTTATCTTAATTTCGGATCCTTTGTGAGCAGTAAATGATACTACACTTCTCTTTTCACATCCTGAAATATCTGCTTTTCCGATGGTTCCAACACTCTCTTTCTCCCTATTTTCAACTTGAATAGCATTCTTTTTTTTCATGTATACCACATCATTGAATTGATATTGTTTCATTTGTACCCCACCTTTCTTAGTGGCTTATTCATGATTATACATTTTTTATATTCCTCACTCATATATTTATTACGATTTAAGTAAAATTAAGTTTCAACTTCATAGTTATTCTTTAATCTGGCCCGATTGCGGCATAAAGACTTTATTACGAATTAGCCGAGTTTATATAGCAAGTATAGCATTTATATTTCTGAAGAGTATATTTATTATCTTTGATTATCCTGAAGGTATGAAGTGGTAAAGGTATTGTCACTCACTGGTAAAAACAATGGCGTAGGTGGTACATTTAGATGGCCGCAATCAAAAGCCTTCGTTAATTGGAATGATCCTCCGCATTAGCATAAAGTTTTAGTAAGGCACCACTGTGAATATGTACATGCATCAAACTGAAAACACTAAAAAGGACCTTCCAGAAGTTTCATTAACTTAGGAAGGTCCTTTAATAATAAATGGTTAACCTTATTATTTGATCTGTTTAACGTTCATTTACTTTTTAATGAAGAATGTATTCAATCTTCAGACGTAGTAACGGATACACCTTGTTCTGCAAACACTTCTTTGGCAACTGTTAAGGCGCCCAGAACACTCGGGAATCCTGTATACGGGATGAGATGCATGATACAACCGACAATCTCTTCGGGTGTTAATCCTACTGAAAGCCCTGTTTTGATATGCATCCCAATTTGTGGCTTCCCTTGAGCGACAAGGGCTGTAATCGTTGTAAGTACTTTTTGTTTGTTATCTAATCCTGGACGAGAATAAATATCTGCAAAAGCAAATTCAACAACATATTTGCTTAGATCTGGAGCAATGTCTTTAAATGCCTCACCAATGTCCATAAAGCCTGTTGGATTGTCATCGCCTGATGAAGTGAGTTCCTGAATTTTATCGATCCCTTTTTGATAACGATCTTCTGCCATTTTAACATCCTCCTTGGTTTAGTTACTCGCTATTTTATCCCATAAATAATAAGCCTTTTAAAATATCGGTCAATAGAAATGACGATTATCATTTTAATAAACTTCATAATAAATAGAATTCACACGCTTTTCAGAACAACACTAGTATATAACCTTGAACTCCAGAGTGTCAAAAAAATCAGGGGATAAAAGGGTTTTCTTCCCGAATCCTGCATAAGAGAAGTTATGAAAATCATTTAAATAATCAGTTTCAAAAAATTGTGTACTGAAAAAGGCACATATCAAAAGAACGAGTGTGTTTAATTTTAATTAAATATAAAAAAACCTTCACGATAATTGTGAGGTCCCTGTTTTAGTTAATCATTTTTAATTTGTTCTAGCCATTTTAAAAATTCCTTTTTCTCTTCTCTAGCTTGAAACTTACTTTTTATATAAGGTATATCAACAAAATTAAAATTAGTTGCCAGTAGTTTAAAACCCCAAAAAGCATCCTCTTCTGACCGCCAATGTATAGCTGCACGCAATCTGTCGATAATTATATCTTCCAAAGATATAAGATAAACATAAAGTTCATTTCCTATATCAACCCTAATAACTTTTTCAATATCGCCCTCTAAATCAGAATCGGGGATCTCGACAACCACCTCATTATCTTTTCTATAAAAATAACGTCCTTCTTTCAAAAAGTCTAATGAATTGTCTTTTTGCTTCCTCCATTTTCATATTTCCCATTACTTTCGCTCAAATGAGTTTAATATTCGTTGCTCCGTTTTATTCCTTGGCCTCACCCTTCCCTTTCTTAACCCACGTTTTTCTAATTTTTTTTGAAAGTTGATGATCATTTCTTCCTTTTCACATGAGTTTTCTTTCGCTCTTTGTTCAAGATCTTTTAATGTTGTAACAATCATATCTTCATCTCCTTCAATTTTTTCATCAAATCCATACTTGCCACATCCTTACGAATATGTATTCGCAGTATTCCCTAGATTTATAATAATTATAGCACATAAACCTTGTGGTTTACATCGTGTTTGCAGCAATTGATTCTATTTTCTAATGCTGTCCCCCCATTTTTTAAATGAGTCTTTCTTCTAATAGTTAGCCTATTATGAAAACGGTCAGAACTCCGGTAATTTATCTTTCATTAGAATGAATTTCATAATTACAAAAAGTAGCGACTTCGTTAAAGTATGTGGTTAAGAAGGTTTCAACGCAACTACATGTTTTATCAAAATCGAGAAAAATCCGTATTATGAAATTCATTTATAATAATTACACACTTCGATAAGCAGAAATGGTTCAAGGTAATTATCCTGCAACTCCTTCCCTTAACCATTTTGCTGTCAATGTATCTGCCGCCAACATCTCATCTGGTGTACCTTCAAATATAAGTTGTCCACCTTTTCTCCCTCCACCAGGACCTAATTCGATTACCCAGTCGCTCGCCGCTATAAAATCCAGATTGTGTTCGATGATTACAACCGAATTGCCTCTGCTAACAAGCTTTTGAAAAACATTTAAAAGTTTCCCGTTATCGTTTCTATGCAGACCTAAGGATGGTTCATCTAATATGTAAATTTGCCCTACTTTTTGTAAATGGCTGGCAAGCTTTAGACGTTGAACTTCTCCTCCGCTTAGAGAACTTGTCGTCTGTCCTAAGGTTAAATATCCTAATCCTACGTCCTTTAATGTATGCACTCTTTTTATTATCTTTGGGCTTGTAAAGTAATGCATCCCCTCATCGATTGTTAAATCTAAAATCTCTGCTATATTTTTATCTTGATAACGATAGGCCAATGCTTCGTTTGAAAATCTCTTTCCGCTACATGCTTCACAGGTAATTGTCACGGGATCTGCAAATGCTACGTCTGGTTTTGTGACTCCTTTTCCTTT
>Ga0209487_1001367_pt1 | contig 20679 bp, 13 predicted proteins | sample Poulit2012_FD_187524 | JGI IMG/M metagenome (GOLD analysis project Ga0209487, IMG submission 187524) | Agricultural soil microbial communities from Georgia to study Nitrogen management - Poultry litter 2012 (SPAdes) (version 2) | ecosystem: Environmental > Terrestrial > Soil > Agricultural land...
CGAAGACAATGGACCAGTCGGCGTGATCTGTCGCATACACCCGGCCATTGTGGGCGTGGATCAGGTCCCGACAGATTGCCAGACCCAGGCCGCTGCCGGCAACAGACAGGCGGGTGCGGCCGGTGCCGCGATAAAAGGGCTCAAACAGGCGGTGGCGGTCGCGTACGGAAATGCCGGGGCCGCGGTCGGCAACGCATATTCTGGCAAAGTCGGCCCGCTGACGGATATCCATGCCAATGGTTTGGCCCGGCGGAGAAAACTTGATGGCGTTGGAAACCAGGTTGTCAAACGCGGTGGCCAGCATGTCGGTATCGGCGCAAACGGTCAGTGTCCGGCAGGTGTTTCGCTGCAGCTGCAGGCGCCGTGTTTCCATGTTGAGACGGTGGCGCTCAAGCACCCGGTCCATGACTTCATCGGGTGAAACGCCGCTTTTGATTGCCGGGGTGTGCCCGCTTTGCAAGCGGCTGAAGCGCAGCAGGTTTTCAATTTGCTGTTCAAGTCGCCTGACGTTGCTGCTGATGATGCCGGTGATTTCCAGCTGGCGTTCGCCAAGCGCCCCGAAACTTTCATCGGCCAGCAGGCTGGTGCCTTCCCTGATGGCGCTCAGCGGGGTTTTGAGCTCGTGTGATACCTGTGCCAGAAGCCGCTCGCGATCGCGCCCGCTGCGCACCAGTCGCCGCCTGACCCATTCCAGGCGAACAGACAGGGCGCGCAGGTCGCGCGGACTTTTGATCTGCTCGATGCGGGCGTGCTCGGGGCGGGCCAGGGCGCGCATGCCTCTATCCAGCTGTCTTATCGAGCGGTTGATAAAGCCGGCCATCAGCAGCGCCAGCAGCACGGCAACGGGCACGGCCAGAACAAGAATCAGCAGCGCAGCCAGGCGGGCCGTGCGGCCCATGTTTTCAAGCTGTTCTAGCTCGCGCCCGGAAATGCTCTCGGTCAGCAGCAGCAGGCCTTCGCCAGACTTCACCAGCCGGCTGAAGGGCTCCGACAGTTCGGCCGGCCAGTCTTCTTCGGCACTGATTTCGATGGTCAGATCCCGCAGCCGGCGGCTTTGCCGACCCAGTGCGGCAAGCTCCGATTCCAGCTCGGCCGCGTCGGTCATGGCGGCGAATGCAGTCAGCTGCTGCGTCAGTTTTTGATGGCGGTCGTCAAGCCCGACACGGGCATCGGCGTCGAGCAAAACCCGGTACTGGCGGGCAGCCCGGGCAAAGTCGGCAACGGCTTCATGAACCTGCCGCGCCGAGCGTGCAGCGCTGATGGAGCGCTGCAGCAGCTGCTCGCTGTCGTGGGTGACGCGCCCGATTTGAACGGCGCTGACAACCAGTCCGGCAAGCAGGGGAAGGGCCACCAGCAAAAAGCCGATCAGCTGCAGGCTGAGCACCGACTGGGTGCGAAGTTTCTTCCGCAGCGGCCACCGCCGCGCGGGTTTCAGGCTGGCGCGATTGCGGCGGGTCAACGGATTATGCGGCCGCCTGGCAGGCCGGGGGTGTAGTTTCTGTGCGCATGTTCAGCAGTACCTGCGGTTTCAGGTTCTTTGGCAGAAAACAGTTTGTGCGGGCGAGGTTGATGCTAACTTTATTCTTGCTCATGGGAAGAGTTTGCGCAAATTGCATAGCTTTGGCTTGCTTTAGCCATAAAAATGTCTCATGAGGAAATGCTGACAAAAGGTGCCATGACCACACTGTTTGCGTTGTTTCGGGCCGGGGCTGTTCGCGCTGCCCTGATATTGCCGGCTCTCGTGCTTTGTCTGACTGCCGAGGGTGGATTTGATTCAGTCACCGCCGGTCGCGTGGCTGGAACTGAAGGCATGATCTCTTACGAGGCGCGGGTAGAAACGATCGCCCTGAAGGATGAGAAAGACCGGCCACTGGCTGAATTTGTCGCTTTCAGCTACACGGCATCGGGCAGCGATGTGGCCGCCGAGCGTCCGGTTGTGTTTCTGTTCAATGGCGGTCCCATAGTGCCTTCCGTCTACTTGCACATGGGGCTGTTTGGCCCCTCGCGGGTCAAGCTTGAAGGCTCTCCCGGCAGCGGGTCCTCTCAGGGCTGGTCGCTGGAGAGCAACCCCGACACGCTGCTTGACGCTGCCGATCTTGTTTATATCGATCCGCCAACCACAGGATTCAGCCGGCTGGCTGACGGGAGGCGGCCAGAGGATTTTCTGGGCATTAAAGAGGATGCCCGCCTGGTGGCTGATTTCATTCTGAAATGGCTGGAGCGCCATGATCGCCGCAAATCGCCGGTGTATCTGTTTGGGGAAAGCTACGGAACGATTCGGGCGCCCCATGTCGGCCAAATGATTACCCGGGCAGATCCGCCAGCCCGGCTGGGTGGCATGATGCTGCTGGGCCAGGCGGTCAATATTGTTGAATATTCACAGCGCCCCGACAACATTCTGAGCTACGTGGTCTCGCTGCCGTCACTGGCCCTGATTGCCCGGCACCATGGCCTGTCGGAATTTTCCGGCCTAAAGCCCGATGAGCTTTACCGCAAGGCGGCCGAATTTGCCGAGCGCGAATATCTGCCGGCGCTGTACAGGGGCGGGCAGATTGCGCAAGACAGGCTGGAGCGCATGGCCAAAAAACTGGCGGCTTTCACCGGCATTCCGGCGTCCTGGTATGTCGAGCATCGCTTGCGCATTTCCAAGCAGGAATTCAGCCGCAGGCTCATCCAGGATCCGCCCGCCCTGCTTGGTCAGTATGACGGCCGGTACAGCGGGCCGCTGGATGATGACAACCCGGTTGATCCGGCCGCTTCAATTGCCGAAGCCTATCAGCAGGCTTTCGAAACCTACCGCAATGATGTTTTGGGCGTGGATGCCGGCGCCAACTATGTTTTGCGGGCCGGAATTTCACACCTGGATGACTGGGACTGGCTGGGCAGCAGTCCGTTTGGCCATTTCAACTATGCCCGGGTGATTGACGAGTTGTTTGAGGATATCGCGGAGTTCAGGCTTTATATCGGCTCCGGCTATTACGACCTGACGACAACCAGCGGCTCGGCCGATCACCTGGTCCGGCAGTCATCCTGGCCGGCCGACCGGGTCATGCTGAAGCATTACCCTTCGGGGCACATGGCCTACAGCGATGAAGAAAGCGCTCGGCGCATTGCCAGGGATGTCCGGGCGTTCATGGCGGGACAGCAGCGGTGAGCGGATACATTGCCCTGCAGCGGGACGAGGTTTCCAGGTGGCTGGAGTATCAGGACTGCACGGCGTCGGTCAGGGAGGCCATGAAGGCATTTTCAGCCGACGGAAACAGGCAGCCTCTGCGTCAGATTCATGAAGTCGGCCAGGGGAACTTTTTTGCGCTGATGCCCGGTGTTTTTGGTGCGCCGCTCGGTTTTGGCGCCAAGCTGGTCAGCGTCTGGCGCTGTCCCGACAGCGGGCGGTCTTTTCACAACGGCGTGGTGGTGTCCTTTGAGCCCGAAACCGGCGCCATCAGAATGGTGGCCGATGCGCATGAGATCACCAAGATCAGAACGGCCTGCGCGAGCGCTGTGGCCACAGAGTGCCTGTCCCGCAAGGATTCAAGGGTTCTGACGGTGATTGGTGCCGGCACGCAGGCAGATGCACATATCAGGGCCCTGTCGCTCGTTCGTGATTTTTCAGATATTCTGGTTGTTGGCCGCAATGCGGAAAGGGCCGCCCGGTTTGTTGATGACATAGGCATGGAGACAGGCCTTCCGGTCCGCCTTGCGCAGAACGCCCGACAGGCTGCGTCAAACGCGGATGTCATCTGCACGGTAACCACTTCAGACCAGCCGGTTCTGTTCGGCGACTGGGTTCGTCCCGGCACCCACGTCAATCTTGTCGGTTCAAGCCACGACGGCCCCGTTGAGGCGGACTCGCAGCTGGTTAAAAAAGGCCTGTTTGTGGTTGACAGCCGGCACTCAGCGCTGGCGGCGGCCGCTGAGCTGCGACGGGCCGTGAGCGCAGGGGTGGTTGACGAAGATCACATTCACGCCGAGATCGGAGAAGTTTTGCTGGCCCGTGCGCCGGGCCGGACTCGGGCGGACCAGGTCACAATATACAAGTCGCTGGGTCATATCTGCCAGGACCTGGCCGCGCTCGCCTGTCTGGAACAGCGTCTGGCACGCAACGGATTGGCGTCATGACAGAAGCGGTCAAGCTGCGCAGGGGTGTCGGCCTGGCGAGTGTGGTCATGCTGGGGGCCGGCACAGCCATAGGCGTGTCCATATTCTCGGTTTTGCAGCCGGCCGCAGAAGTTGCCGGCTCGGGGCTTCTTGTCGCCATTCCCCTGGCGGCCGTGCCCATGGTTTTCTTTGCCTGCACCTACGCCTGGATGGCATCCGCTGTACCTGTCACCGGCGCTTCCTACGAGTGGCCGCGCCGCTTCATACATCCCGCTGCGGGCTTTATTGTGGCCTGGCTTCGAATTCTGACCAACGTTGGCGCCATCACTGTATTGGGCACTGTGCTGGTCAACTATGTCGGCATGGCGGTTCCCCTGCCGGTCAAGCCGGTCATGGCCGTTTTGTTTACGGTCATTTTTGCGCTGAACTTTTTTGGCGTGGCGATTGCGGCGCGGCTTCAGACGGTGCTGATGATTTTGCTGGCTGCCATGATCGCCATTTTTTCCGGCGCCGGCATAACCAGCGGCCAGATGACGGCAATCGGCCCCATGCTGACGCATGGCTGGGCAGGCACGCTGGCGGCAGTGCCGCTGTTGATCACGCTGTTTCTCGGCATTGAAACCGCCGTTGAAATTGGCGATGAGGTGCGCGATGCGCGCCGCAACATTCCGCTGGGAATTGTTCTTGGCATAGCGCTGACCATGCTGATTTACATGACGGTGGCTGCCATTGCGCTGGCGCTCGTCGGGCCGGATACGCTGGCTGCCAGCGATGCGCCGCTTCTGGAGGCGGCCAGGGCCGCGATGGGCGGCTGGGCCACACCGGTCATTCTCGGCGCGGCGAGTGTCTCGATTCTGACCACCATCAACGCGCTGGTAATCATTTTTTCCCGCTCTCTTTATGCAATGGGCAAAAGCCGGGCCCTGCCGGCCGTGCTCGAACAGGTGCACACGCGCTTCAGAACCCCGCAGGTTGCACTGCTGGTGGCCTATGTGCTGGTCATGTCCGGTTTGCTGCTTCCCTCGAACATCACTTTTCTGCTGCTTGCAGTGAATATTCCTACCATGCTCAAGTATCTTTTTTCGTCGATATCCGCCATTTTTGTTGTGCGGAATTACCCCGGCATTTCTGCCAGGGCCGCATTGTCCATACCGGTAAAACTGGTGCTGGCTGTGGCGTGGACCAGCGTGGTCATGGCGGCCGGGGTGCTGGTTCTGGGTTTGCAGGCAGCCTGGCAGCCTTATGTTTTGGTGCTGGGGTGGGCACTTGCGGGCGCGCTGGTCTGGGTTGCCTATTCCAGCCACCACGCACTGGAGTTCAACCCATGATTCAGGACGAGGCATCTGAAGGCCGTCGTTGCGGCTCCTCGCAAACCTATGTCGAGTGGCTGCGCAGAACCATGAGGCGCGCCAGCCCGGACCATGTCCAGCTGGTTGGCAGTTCTTTTTCCGAACCTGTGGAGCTGCTGGAGCAGACGCTGCGCCAGGGGCTTGAGGACGGGATGCTGCGCACCTATGAAAGCGTTTTCCTCGACGGCAATCGTACGCTCAACGGTCTGTTGGCCGATTATTACGAGGTCGGCCGGGACCGCGTTTTGTCGACCACGGGGGCCAGTCGGGCCCTGTCGCTGGTTTACGGGGCATTTGCCCAGCCCGGCGAGCGGGTGCTGATTGAGCGTCCCTGCCATGATTTGTTCGAGGTTCTGGCGCGCGATCGCGGGCTGGTCGTCGACAATTTTCTTCGCCGCCCGGACGAGGGCTTCGAGATTGATCCTGAAGAGCTGGAGCGGAATATCACGCCTCAAACCCGGCTGGTTGTGCTCAGCAATTTGCACAATCCTTCAGGAAAGCTGCTTGATCGCAAAGCGCTGGCGCTGATCGCGGAAGTTGCTGACAGACACAGCCTTCTGGTTGTGGTCGATGAAGTTTATCTTGGCTATGCGCGCGATGTGGAAAAAAGCCTGTGGGCGGCGGGCATTGCCGACAACTTGATTACAGTCAACAGCCTGACCAAGACCCATGCCCTGAGTTCGCTGCGCTGCGGCTGGATTATTGCCGCTCCCGAGGTGATGGCGCCGCTTCGTAAATACAGCGCGCTGCATGAATTCGGGGTGTCAAAGCTTGCGCATGCGGTTGTGGCGCTGGTGCTCATGGAAAATGAGCGCTATGCGCGTCATCGCCAGCGGGCCGTTGCCCGCGTCAAGCCCCTGTTTGACCATTACATGGGTCGGCTGGCCGATCGGGGTCTGATTCTCCCGTTCCTGCCCGGGCACGGGTGCATTTACTTTCCGGTATTTACCGGCATTGACAACAGCATGGAGTTTTCCCGCTGGCTTGAGCACCACAAAAAAGTGGTGGTTTCACCCGGAGAGTGCTTTGGGTACGCCGGCGCTGTCCGGGTCGGGATGCCCGAGCGAATCGGGCAGCTGGAACAGGCCTTGGAAGCGTTTTGCAGTGGGGTTGAAGAATACTCGGCGGGCTGATTTCCCGGCCGGGTCTTTTTTTCATATTAGCGCGACGCAAGGAAATTACTTTCTTTTTATGGGCTATTTGGCGGGCTGTTGAATAAAGACTTCCGTTAATTTTGGTTAAAGTTTACGCATCTTCAAAGGCTGGAAGAAAGTCAAGGGTCCGAAGCAATGAATGAATTTTTCAAAAAAGAATCAACAGGAATGGCCGTGGCATTTTCAGTGCTTTTGCTGCTGACTGTTTCGGTTCAGCCGCTGTATGCCCAGGACGTTGCGCATGACGAACGTGACCAGGCCCATGAGACGGAAAACCGTACTGAAGAGGATGAAGACCAGGCAGATGGTGATGTGCGGGAAGCAAGCGAGCGTCTCGTTGTTACCGGCTCGCGCATTCGTCGCATTGATCTGGAAACATCCACGCCGGTTTCGACCATCACCGCCGAGCGCATACAAACCAGGGGCTATACCAATGCGGCTGATGCACTGCTGGACTCGCCGCTGTCTTCGGGGTCGTCTACGCCCCGCAACGTTGACTACAACGGCTCGGCCATAGGCAGCGGGCAGTATTTCATCAGCCTGGCCAACCTCGGCAGTCAAAGAACGCTGACCCTGGTCAACGGCCGCCGCATGGTCAGCTCCAACTCATCGGGAAACGGATCCGGGGGCAATCAGGTTGATGCCAGCATCATCCCGGTTGGGCTGATTGACAGAATCGAAATTGTACAGGTTGGGGGCGCCGCGGTTTATGGCACCGATGCCATTGCCGGCGTTGTTAATTACATCCTGAAGGATGACTTTGAAGGGCTGGAGCTTGATGGCCAGTACAGCGACAGCAGCGCTGGCGACTATGGCGTCACCAGCCTTCGGGGCACCTTTGGGAAAAACTTTCTGGAGCAGCGGGCAAACCTGGCTGTCAACCTTGAATATTCAGACTCTCCATATCTGATGGCAACCGAGCGGGAAGCGACCGCCCGTGGTTATGCAACGGCTGCCAATCCGGATTATGATGGTCCGGGTTCAGGGGAGACCGCACGGCTGCCAATTCTGGACCGTCGGTTTGCGGAATACAACGAGCACGGTGTGCTCTTCAGTGTTCCCGCTCCCCTGCCGTCATTTTTTGTCAGTCATGACGGTGCCCCTCTTCAGTTTGATGCAAATGGCAATCTGCGCCCCTATGACCCCGGCACCTATTACCAGCCCGCATTTTCTTCCGGCGGTGACGGCTACAGATATGCGGGCCTGTCGGCCCTGCACTCTTCAGTAGAGCGGCTCAATGCCAACCTCCTGGGCCACCTGGACCTCGAGAACGGAATGCGCCTGAGTTCCGAGGTGCTGTTTTCCAGTACTGAAAGAATTGATCCGCAGGGCACGCAGATTTACAACGCAACCCTGCTTGAGGGCGCCGATGCGGCCATTCCGTTTACTCTGGACAACCCCTTTTTGACCGACCAGGCCCGAAAGACCTTGCAGGAGGCAAGCTACTTCATACCCGGACAGGGGGATTTGCCCTATGTGGGCCAGCCCATCTACCTGTCAAAGGCCTGGGAGGATCTGGTGCATTCCAGAGAGATACGGGACCGTACCGATACTTTTCGGGCGCTGGTCAGCCTTGAAGGTGACTGGTATTCCGGCGGCCGGTATTTTTATTGGACGCTGTCCGGCTCCCATGCCGAAACCAGGGGATCGCACCGCGCCTGGGGCCTTGACCAGGAACGCTTTGAGAACGCGATATCAGCCGTGCGCAACAGCGATGGGCAAATTGTCTGTGCCGACAGGTCTGCGGCAGGCTGTGCGCCCATCAATCCTTTCGGCAATGGCAACGTGTCAGAGGCGGCGCGCGAATACATCTCCACAAGATTCCGCCACGACTATGACAACCGCCAGCAAAATTTCCTGGCCACCCTGGGAGGGACGCTGTGGGAACTGCCGGCCGGCGAAATTCCCTTTTCCGTTGGCTATGAATACCGTGTGGAAAAGGCGGCATTCAGCCCCAATGATGCAGCGGCTGCGGGTGTGGGCCGTGATCAGCCCGTTCTCGGGATAGCCGGGCGCTATCACACGCATGAAGTGTCCGGTGAACTTGATATACCGCTGCTTGAAGGTCTGCGATTTGCCCGCGAGGTGGATTTGAATACGGCCGTGCGGCTGGTTGACAATTCCCTGGCGGGCAATGAATTCGTCTGGAATGCGGGGCTTAACTGGCAGTTCAATGACCAGCTCAAGTTCAGAGTCACCCGCGGCCGAAGCTTTCGCACCCCAAGCCTGACCGAACTGTTTCTGCCCGAGCGCAGCCAGAGCATGGCCGCATCGCATGATCCCTGCGACCAGCGCAACATTGATGCCGGGCTGTCACCGGATGTGCGACGGGCCAATTGCCAGGCCATGTTTGACGAGCGCGGCATGGATGGCCGGGGGTTTGTCTCAAACGCCCAGAACGTGTCCATCAGGGGCGTGCTGTCCGGCAACAGCGAGCTTGAAAGCGAAGTGGCCCACAGCCTGTCGGCCGGGTTTGTCTGGCAGCCGTCCTTTGCCGACGGCCTCAGTTTCATGGTTGATCATATTGATATCAAGATCGACAACGCGATAGAGACATTCACGCTTCAGGATTCGCTGCAGGTTTGCTACGACTCTTCCCAACAGCCTGCCGACATCTGCTCCCTGTTTGTCAGGGACGATGAAGGGCAGATTGTCGATGCACGCAGCAGCTTTATCAATGCCGGATACAAGCGCTACAAAGCGCAGAATATCGGTGTTCACTACGACTCGCCGCTGGCGGCCGGGCATTTGAGCATCGCGCTTGATACCACCCACGTTGCGCTCAATGAGCAAAGCGTTACGGGCATGGATCTGACCCGCATTGATGACACGGCCAGGCTGCCCGCCTGGCGCAGCAATCTGAACATGAGCTATCGGCTTGACAGCCTGGAGTTTGGTTATTTCATTGACTTTTTGCCGCGCACGCGAGTCAGCCGGACAGACAGTCCGGAGACCACGCCTCATTACAGAATTGCTTCCAATACAGTGCATGGCCTGTCGGTTCGCTATGACCTGAGCGATCTTCTTTCGCTGCGGGCCGGTGTACACAATCTGTTTGACCGGCAACCTTCCTATCCAACCGTTTATTACGGGGATATTCTGGGGCGCAGGTTTCATGCCGGTATTAACCTCCGGTTTTGACCGCGACGCTGATTCAAAACACTGACCGTAAAGAGGCGCAACATGAACAAGATCCTGATTACATCAATAACCGCGCTGGCGGCCCTTGCATTTGCGGCCGGGACGGTGTTGGCGGCAGGTGGAAATGATGCCCCTGAACTGGATGTGCTGCTGATTCCTGCCGGGCAGGAACGGGTTGATGAAATAGGGGTTGAGATGAGGCTGGAAGCGCCGCAGGCAAAGGCGGGTGAAGCGCTGTTGCGCATGCCGGTCAGACTGGTCGGGGTGCCCACGGCAGCCTACGCGCCCGCGCAGGTCAAGGTCCATGATGATGAGGGTATGCTGTCGCTGACCGCGGTGGATGAAGCACCGACCTCATCGGGGGTTTACAGAAACTATCTGGCCGATCGTGACACCGCTGGCGACGTCAGGGTCAGCTATTCAACCCCGCCCAGGGCTGTTGATTCCGGCACGCGCAACGGCCCCCTGTTTGATATCCGGCGTCAAAACGGCGGCATCATGGGTGCCGGGGTATATTTCATGCTGCTGCCGGCGGCCGACGAGCAGGACTGGAAGATTACCCTGGACTGGGATTTCAGCAAGGCGCCCGCAGGCACTCGCGGCGCATGGAGCCTTGGCGAGGGCCGCCGGGCGGTGACCCGTTCGGCATCCACGCTGCAGTTTACCTATTACGCTGTGGGCAACATAAAAAGCGCAGACAGCGACCCGGAAGCGGACTTCAACATGTACTGGCTGGCGGACCTGCCTTTTGATTCAAGCCTTTTGGCCAGCAGAATAGTTCGTTTGTTTGAAACCATGGCGGAGTTTTTTGAAAAGCCGGATGAGTCATATCGGGTTTTCATCCGAAGCAATCCGCACCGTGGCGGTGGCGGTACGGGGTTTTACAATTCATTTGCGTTCGCGTTTGGCACCGATCAGAAGATGGAGAAGGAAGGGCCGTTGATGCTTCTGGCTCACGAGATCGCCCATAACTGGACACGTTTCAATGCGGGCGAGGAGCATGCAGAAACGGCCTGGTACAGCGAGGGCACAGCGGAATATAACAAGCTTTTCATGGCTTTCAGAGCGGGTTTGCTGCCCAGAGAAGAGCTGCTGGACGAGCTCAACTCCATGGCTGAAAAGTATTACAGCAACCCCTGGCTGAATGCATCCAGCAAGGAGGCCGGAGAAAATTACTGGCTGGATTCAAGGGCCCAGCGCGTCCCCTACGGGCGTGGATTCATGTATCTGGTCAGCACCGACGCAAGGCTTCGCAAGGCAACCGAAGGCGGCGAGAGCGTACAGGATTTGATGCTGGAAGTGAGCAAGCGGCAGGATGCGGGGGAGAAGATAGGCAATGAGCGCTGGCAGGAACTTCTGGCCGCGAGAATGGGCGATCGGGCCAGCGATGATTTCAGGGCCATGGCGGCCGGCGAGACCATTGTGCCGCCTGACAATGCCCTGCAGCCCTGTTTTGAAGTTTACAAGACCGCAATAGCGCCGTTTGAGCTGGGTTTTGATCGCATGCACCTCGACCTTGTCACTTCGCTTGAAGAACAGTCCAATGCGCGCCGCGCGGGCCTGGAGGAGGGCGATCGCATTGTGTCGCTCACGCCGCTGGAGGCGCTTTACGATGACGAGAGCGCCATGATGGAGATGGTTGTCAGCCGGAACGGCAGCGAGCACAGCATTCGCTACCTGCCGCGCGGTGAGGAGGTCAAAGCCTGGCAGTGGCGAAACAATGACGATGTGCCGGATGAGCGCTGCGGGTTCTAGTCTGACAGCCACGCTTTGACCGGCAGACTGAAGGCGGGAGATCAGGCGGCTGATTTCCCGCTTTTGTATGTGTGCAGAAATCTTGCCAGGCGCTCAATGTCCTGTTCGGTGTTGTAAACAGAGACCGAGGCGCGAAAGCGGTGCGGTGAGAGCGTCAGCGCAATGTTTTCCCGCGCCAGTCCTGGCCCAAGGCGTTCGCGGGCGTTCTTGAGGGTGCAGGTGATCATGGGGGCGGGCGAGTCTTCCGGCGTGTAGACATCAAACCCCATTGAAACCAGCTCGCGGCGCAGATGTTCAGTGAGCGCCGACGAATGCGCGTGGATTTTTTCCACGCCCGCATCCAGGATGCCACCCAGAGAATGATCCAGATGCGCAATGACCGAATGCTGGCGCGTGCCAAGAGCAAAGTGGCCGCTGGCGTCGCTTCCATAAGCGTGATCCACCACGTCGTCACCCGGCTCATCATACGGAAGGGCATGGCTGGTAAATCCGGTCAGGCCGTAGTAGCCCCAGTTGCGGCGAACAACCTCTGAAAGGGCGTCCTTGCTGGCATAAAGAAAGCCCAGGCCGAAATCGCCCATCAGCCATTTGTAGCTGGCGCAGGCGGCGAAGTCTACGCCTGCGGATTTCAGATCGAGCGGGATGCAGCCCGCCGCGTGGATAATGTCGGCATACACCCGGATGCCGTGCCTGTGAGCAAGCCGGGTAACGGCTTTCAGGTCATGGGAAAATCCGTTGATTGTCGAGACCAGCGACAGTGAAATCAGGCGGGTATCGCTGCGTATGGCCTGCTCTATGTCGCGAATGTCGATGCGGCCCTTTCTGTCCCTGACAAAGGTGACCTCCATGCCCTGTTTGCGAAGCTCGCTGTAGATGGGCAGCGAGCCGAAGAAATGCAGCGTGTCCGTAATGATGTGTCCGCCGGCCTCGGGAATTCCCAGCGCGCGCAGCACCATCTGTTCACCTGTTGTCGTGCTTTGAACGTAGGTCACTTCGTCGGTGCCGGCATTGACCAGGCGGGCAAATTTTTTGATGGGTCCCTGTGCCGGAAGCTGGTAGTCCTGATATTCGGGGTCCAGGGCGCGGCTGGCGTAATAGTCCTGAACCGCTTGAAGGACACCCAGGCTGACCGGGTGCTTTGTGGCGGCATCCAGGTGAGTGCCCGGCGGGTTGACGAAGGTCATTCCGGCATAACTGCGGGTCGGCAGATCCTGAGGCAGCGGTGCCTGTGATTTTTGGCGGCTGGCGGATATGGCCCAACGGGGAACAAGGGGCAGGGCCAGCAGTCCGCCCAAAAGTTTTCTTCTGGTGAGTTGCATCTTCAGTTGTGCTCACTTTATATGCGGTATGAAAATTATTGAAGTCAAAATTAGCACGGAAGCCTTGATACAGGTTTTTATGTTTGGGCTGAAATGCAGCGCCTGGGGAATTTGTTTTCCCGTTCGGGCTTTATGCCGGGTAAGCCATGCCCGTGCTGGGCAATATGCCTGTGTTTTAAAAACAGAAAGCGCGCGGTCGGGGTATAAAATCAATCTGTTTCCGGCACAGGATTACGATGAGGAATGACCATGAACAAATTGTCAGGCACGTTGCGGCTCAGCATGTCATTTGCACTGTTGTTGGGGCTGGCCACACACGGCATGGCTGGGGATGCCGGCCTGTGTGCCCATGAAGATGCGCATGACTTGCAGGCCGTGGAGGCAGATGCCCGCCTGGAGGCTGACGGCAAGAAGCTGGAATACAAGGCGCGCTGGACGCCGCTGTATCTCGATGACGAAACGGGCTGTCCGGCAGCCGTGATATCAGCCACCTCGTACACCGTGGAAACAGATCCGGCGGGCCGGCGTCCCCTGGTGTTTTTGTTCAACGGCGGGCCGGGCGCTTCCTCGTCACCCCTGCATTTCACCCTTGGGCCAAAGCGCTTGCAGACCGGAGAAAATGGAGAGCGCGTTTTGTCATCCAATCCGGAGAGCCTGCTGAAATATGCCGATCTGGTTTTCATTGATCCGGTCGGCACCGGGTTCAGCAGGAATTTTGCCGGCAACACGCCTTACTGGAACCGTCAGGGCGACGCCGAATCCGTAGTCGCATACATCAACTACTGGCTTGAAAGTCATGGTCGTGCAGACAGCGATTATTATTTGGTCGGAGAAAGCTACGGCGCATATCGACTGGCAGAAATGCTGCCGCGGCTGCCGTCGGGCAAGGCGCGCGGCGCCGTGCTGGTTTCGCCCGCGATTGATTTTGGCGGTCAGAGCGACTCGCCCGGAAACGAGCTGGTGCACGTCAGCCGCCTGCCGACCATGGCCGTGGCGGCCTGGCATCACGGCAAGGCCCACACGGACATTGAGCGGTCTGATGAAAATGCCGAGCGCGTCTGGAAAAGAGCAGGTGCGTTTGCTGAAACGGATTATTTGACCGCGCTGTTCCTTGGAAACCGGCTGGGCGCAGAAGACAGGCACATGCTTGCGACCAGGGTTTCTTCCATGACGGGGGTGGATTTGGCGCTTGTAAAAAAGCATGACCTGAAGCTGCCGGTGCAGGAGTTTTTGAACAGCCTGCTTGACGGAAAAGAGGTCGGGCGGCTCGATGTTCGCATCTCGGCGCCCCGCGAAAGAGAAAGCGCCAGCTCCGATCGGCCCGCCGGCGCCAATGATCCCGCCCTGGGGCTTGGCCAAAGCAACAAGATCAGGTCAGAACCGATCAGGCGCTATTTGGTAAACGACCTGGGGGTGGACACCGATCTCGGCTATTATTCGCTGAATCTTGACCTGAACTTTGAGTGGGATTGGCGGTCAAGAGAAAGAGCGCCGGAATTCAGAGTGAATCCGTCTGAAAACCTGGCCAATGCCATGCATGAAAAAAGCAGCTTCAGGCTGCTGGTTATTGGCGGTTTTTTTGATATGGCTACCCCGGTAAAGGGTGTTGAGCATACATTCACCAGATCCATATTCAGTCCAGGACAAATCGAGTTGCTGTTTGTCCCGACAGGACATTCACCATTTTCAAGCGACCGGTCAAGACCGGCGCTGACCGAAGCAGTGGGGCGCTTCATTCAGAATCAATAGCTTTCGGGCATCAAGCCTTATTCAACTCTAAAACAGACAGGAAAACGGGGTAATCATGAGAGAGCGAAAGTTTGACCGCGTGGACAGGCTTATTCTTGACGAGCTGCAAGAGGATTCCTCTGTCTCGACCATCGAGCTGGCGGAACGTGTAGGCCTGTCCCAGTCACCGTGTTGGCGTCGGGTCCAGCGACTGAAGGATGAGGGAATCATCAAGAAAAGCGTGGCTATTCTTGACCGCTCAAAGCTGGACAATCTGATCTATATCTATGCCTATTTGCGTATGGCAACCCTGAGTGAAGAGGAAAGGCACGAGTTTATTCGCGAGATAGAAACAACGCCGGAAATTCTGGAGGCCTACACGGTATTCGGCGAGATGGACCTGATGCTGAAGATCATTGCACCCAATGTCGAGTGGTACCAGGATTTCATCTTTGAAAAGATTCACCGTCTTCCCGGGGTGCTTGACATCCAGTCAACAATCACGCTCAAGGAGCTCAAGTCCACCACCAAGCTTCCAATTGACTTTCTGCACACGTCTTCCGAGTGAGATGCCCTGAGACCCTTGGGTCTTTAGGGCTGCATGCAGGGGGGAGAAACCGGTGATGCGGTTTTCTGTATCCGTTCCAGGCAAATGAAGCAATTGCCGCAGCGCGGGCTGGCGCCATGCCGCGCCATAAAAACGATGCGCTGCTTTTCAGGGCTGCTGCTGGCGCTGACTGATGGCCGGCGCTGAAGCAAAGGGCCTGATGCCAAGCACCTGGTGAATTTCCGGCGGGAAAAATATCACGCCATCACTGATCACCATGCGCGGACGTTTGATGGCAGCAATGTCTACGGCGGGGCTGGATTCAAGCAGCACCAGATCGGCACGCTTTCCGGCAGTTATGGACCCGTAAGTTTCATCCAGGCCCAGATATTCGGCAGCGCCGAGCGTTCCCAGATAGAGCGCTTCGGACGCCGGGATGCCGGCCAGGGTGTACAGCTCCAGCTCGCGATGAACGGTAAACCCGCTGGTGTCATCGGTTCCCGGCAGAAGCTGTATGCCCTGCTCATGGAGCAGCGCCGTGATTTCAAGCAGCTTGTCGAAGCTGTCCAGATAAGCCTGGTCTTCCCGCTCATTTGACAGCGGAACGAAAGTGCGCTTGCGGTAGCGCTGGTATCCAATCGGCATATGATCCAGGTAATCCCGGTCGCCCGGTGGGGTTTCGCCGGCGCGGCTTGTCATTAGCCGCTCAAGAATGACCAGGGTCGTATCAAGCGCCACATCGCGGCTTTTCATCAGATCGACAGTGCGTTTGACCTGCTCTGAATCGATGTCGATATCCCGGGTGTTCTGCATGGCCGTCAGGCGCAGCGTGGTGCGTGAATCATCGCTTTCGTCAAGCAGCCATCCAAGCACCAGCTGGTTGATATGCGCAATGTCGTTGTAGCCATGCCTCACTGCCTCCTCGGGCCGGACGAAGGCGGGAACATGGCCCGTCAGCTGCAGGCCGCGCTGCCTTGTCCGCTCCCCGATGGGACCGATCCACTGCGGTTTTACAGAGCTGTACAGCTTGATTCTGCTGTAGCCGCGCTCGGCGTACCAGTCAACGGCTTCCAGCGCCTCTTCAAGGCTGTCTGCCACAATGCCCAGCCGGGCGCTGTGCTCGCTGCGGCCTTCAATGAAGCCGGAACGGTCGATGCGCGGCCCGACAGCCCTGCCTTGACGCTGCTGTTTTAAATGATGGAGCAGCCAGTCGTTGTTGTTTCCCATGTCGCGGGTGGCGGTCACGCCGGCCGCCAGGTAAAACAGGCCCGAAAGGTTGGATGTGTGTGAATGCATGTCGTGCAGGCCGGGGATGACATAGCCGCCCTCGCCGTCGATGATGACTGCGTCGTCTGTCGGCGTTGAAAAGTGCTCTTCGGCGGTTACGCTGACAATGCGGTTATCGTAGAGCGTCACCACAGACAGGGGGGTGAACTGTCTTTCATGGGCATCGAAAACGTGCACGTTCCGAACGTGAACCGGCTGGTCAAAGCGGTGCGCCAGTTTTTGCTGCTGCGCTTCCAGATCCTGACGGCGCGCTTCGCCCAGGCTGCTCAGAATCCGGTCGGCCTGCTCGGCGTAGCGGCTTTGCACCACCAGCCCGGCCATGCCTTGCACAAGCGCAAACAGGTTTTGGTGTTCGTCAAGCACCAGATAGTCGGGTTCAAGGTTGATGCCGCTGAGGCGGTATGCAGCCAGTCCTTCGGGAAGGGAGCTGTCTTCGTCCAGTGCCGGGCTTGCCAGAGTTTCGATGCTCATGTGCCCTCCGGGCAAAACTTCCAGCTGGCCATCCGGGGCCTGCAGCAAAAGCCTTGCATACAGCCCCAGGTCCCACGGGGTCATGTCGTTGGCCACATAAAGCTTTTGCTTCCGGGTGGATACTCGGCCCTCGTCCGCCTGGCTGCTCCAGCTGGCAAAGCCTTCGTCCTGACGAAACCGTTCGGAGACCTGGCCGCCCATGAGGGAAGTGCCCTCAATGTCCCACTTCACGGGAAAGCCGTCATCGTCAAGCCGTATTCTGCTGCTGAGCCTGGCGCCCCGCGAATTCTGGTCAACCTGATAGCGAATGTCGAAGCCCTTGCCTGCGCCGGATTCGGTGACCTCGAGTGTTCCGACTTCTTCACCGTTCTGGATAACGGAGAGGCTTGGGTGAGCATGAATACCGGCCGCAAAGATCAGGGCCAGCGACGGCAGAAGAGACAGCAGGCGTGCAGGCATGGAGTAACCACTTGCGAGAAAAGTCATGCCGCCAATCTACCTGTAATTCCTGGCCTTTTTATGCCTTTTGAATGCCGGCAAGCGCCCGCGTTTGGAAAAAACATTCAATCCGGCGGCTGCCGGGGCGTGCTTTGGCAGGCGGAATGGGACTGTTCAGGCGGCCGCGCGTGCCAGCCTGTCGTTGACAGCAGCCCAGGCGGGAGATGCGGGCGGCCTTTGAGCCAGAATGCGGCGCGCTCCGGAACCGTCAAGGACACGCAGGGCGGCATACAGGCCGCGGGCGTAGGCTTCCGGCCGGGCCGGAAGGCTGAGCCAGCACAAAAAACCGCCCGGATCGGCGGTGTCACCCAGGGCCAGCACGGCCGTCTCACCATCCGGGTTTTTGAGTTCTTCAGCATCGGCAAGAAGCAGCGGCGTGGCCGGCGCATAGTGGCTCTTGAGCCGTCCGGACGCGCGCGGCCCCTCTTGCTGTGCGGCGCGGGCCGGCCGGTAGCCCAGCACGGTTTCCAGCTGGCCGGCGCTGATGCTGCCCGGCCTCAAAATGCGCGCCTTGTTGCCTGTCAGGTCGACAATGGTGGATTCCACGCCCACCGGGCAGGGGCCGCCGTCGATGACAGCGGCGACCTGTTCGCTGTCGCCAAATTCATCGATAACGTGCCGGGCCGTGGTTGGGCTGATGCGGCCAAAGCGGTTGGCTGACGGGGCGGCCACGGCGCCGCCAAACTGCTCAAGCAGGGCCAGGGCCACCGGGTGGCCGGGCAGGCGTACTGCCACCGTCTCCTGGCCGCCGGTGATTTCTTCCGGCACGTGACGCGCCTTGTGCAGCACCAGGGTCAGCGGGCCGGGCCAGAATGCTTCGGCCAGCTGCAGGGCGGCCGGTGGAATTCGGCGCGCCCACAGCGCCAGCGACTGCACGTCCGGCAAATGCACAATCAGCGGATGGTCGGCGGGCCGCTCCTTGGCCGCAAAGATCCGCCTGATCGCCTCCGGGCTGGATGCGTCGGCGGCCAGGCCATAGACGGTTTCCGTGGGCACGGCCACCAGCCGGCCGGCAGCCAGCATTGTGGCGGCCCGCTCAAGGTCGTTTTTGCCGGTGCCCAGCGTGATCACCGCTGGCCCTGCACCTGACGCCAGGCGATGGTTTGCCCGCCGCGCAGGGGCACAATGGTGTCATTTCCGGCCGCAAGCTCGCCGTGCATGTCCCACGGCTTCTTTTCCAGCACAATGCGTTCGCTGTTGGGTGCAAGTCCGTAAAAGGCCGGCCCGTTGAGGCTGGCAAATTTCTCCAGCCGATCCAGCGCGCCGGCCTGCTCGAAGACCTCGGCATACAGCTCGATGGCCGCCGGGGCGGAATAGACGCCGGCACAGCCGCAGTCGGTTTCCTTGGCCGTTTTGGCGTGCGGGGCGCTGTCGGTGCCCAGAAAAAATCGTTCGTTGCCGCTGGTGGCCGCCTTAACCAGCGCGCGGCGGTGCTGTTCACGCTTGATAACCGGCAGACAGTAATAATGGGGCCGCAAGCCGCCTTCAAACAGCGCGTTGCGGTTGTACAACAGGTGGTGCACGGTAATGGTGGCGGCAATGGGGCCGGGCGCTTCACCGACATAGTCGACGGCGTTCTTTGTGGTGGCGTGCTCAAGCACCAGCTTGAGTTCGGGAAAACGCTTGCGAAGCGGCTCAAGATGGCGCTCTATGAACACGGCTTCGCGGTCGAAAATATCGACGTCGCCGTCGGTGACCTCGCCGTGCATGAGCAGCGGCAGACCCTGCTTCTGCATTTCCTCAAGTACTGGATAGACACGTGCAAGATCGCGCACGCCGGCATCCGAATGGGTGGTGGCGCCGGCCGGATAATATTTGACGGCGTGCACAAAATCGCTGTCGGCAGCCTGGCGAATGTCGTCCGCACTGGTCGTCTCCGTCAGATACAGCGTCATCAGCGGCTCAAAATTGCTGTCGGCGGGCAGGGCGGCCAGGATACGCTCGCGATAGGCGCGGGCGTCCTCCACCGTGCGCACCGGCGGCCTGAGGTTGGGCATGATGATGGCGCGCCCGAAGCTGCGCGCCGTGGCATCCATGACGGCCTTGAGCATGTCGCCATCGCGAACATGCAGGTGCCAGTCGTCGGGGCGGATGATTTCAATTCGTTGCACGGCAGGAGAATTCATGTCTGGGCCAGAAGGGCATTCTATACTGTCCGGACCGCGCCGCGCCGGGCTGCCGGGCGCTCAAAAAATCAGTCAACAACCGGGTAGCGGGCCTCGCCCCAGTGGGCTCGGGCGTTGTCCATCATGATTTCAATCACTGTCGGCACCAGCTCCCCCATGATGGCGTTGGCGTCGCGCAGCTGGTCGCGGTTGACGCGGCTGTTCCAGGTGGCGCCGCCGTGAACCAGCTGGTTTCTGAGCGTGTACAGGCGGCTGAAAACAATGCCCAGCACATCGCCGGTGCGGTGTTCGGCCAGCGCCCGGTTGGCGCCCGCTCTGGCGCGCCTGAATTTTTCTTCCCAGTTGCGCCCGCCTTTCAGCCCGTTCAGATGGTCCCAGAACGGCTGGAAGATATATTTCTGGTCGAGCAGGACCCGAATGGGCCCGGCGTACTGGGTCCAGATGACGTTGGCCAGCCGCTTGTTGCCGTCAAGATCGGCCAGGCGCTGCAAAAATTTTCTGAACAGCCTTGATTCGGTCAGCTGATACTCGCCCATTTCGTTGGCGTAGGCGGCGTTGAAGGCAATCCACAGAAAAATGAAAGTGCCGTCCTCATCACGGCAGCGCTCGGCCCGGTCAAGCCACGACAGGGCCCGGTGCACGCGCAGGGAAAGAAACTCCGGCCAGCCTTCGCGCTCGGCGCGCTGTCGGGCCTTGAGCGTTTCATAGCTTGTCTGCATTGATGTCCCCCGTTGGTCATCCGGTTTTCAGGGTAGCGCAAATGCCCGCTCCCGTCATGTCACGACGGCGGGCTGGTTGCCGGGCCGGGCAGGTTTTGAGCCACAACGGGAAAGCGGCGGGGCGCAATGAACAGCACCATAAGCATCAGCACGGCACCGACCGTCATGCCGACATACAGATTGCGCGTGGCCAGCGCAATGCTGGCGCGCAGATAATCAGCCACGGCCTGGGCCGTGCCGCCGTCGGCCAGCACGGCAATGATGGCGTCCATGGAGTCCGGCAGCTGCGCCTGCAGGTTGCCCGGCGCCCCGGACAGGCGGCCGGCGATGCTGCTGTTGAAAATGGCGCCGAAAACGCCCGCGCCCAGCGTCTGCCCAAGATAGCGCGAGAACATGTTGGAGCCGGTGACCACGCCCCGCTGGGCCCAGCCGACCACCGCCTGCTGGCCAACCAGCAGGGGCGTGGACAAAAGCCCGAAGCCCGCGC
>Ga0209487_1001368_pt1 | contig 20675 bp, 17 predicted proteins | sample Poulit2012_FD_187524 | JGI IMG/M metagenome (GOLD analysis project Ga0209487, IMG submission 187524) | Agricultural soil microbial communities from Georgia to study Nitrogen management - Poultry litter 2012 (SPAdes) (version 2) | ecosystem: Environmental > Terrestrial > Soil > Agricultural land...
CTTGTAAAGAATCTCAGCGACCATCTTATTCTCCGAGAGGCCCTCTAACACAGATTCCGAGGAAATAGAATCCCTGGTGACAGGCTCACTGCGAGACAGTCGAATCATCAGTTCCGCTCGCCGAAGCCCTGCGGATCGCGCCCGGACCGTGCTCCGAAGCCACCGGTGAGCGTCCCCCGTCCGGGACCCGATCAGCGTCCCCGCTCGCGCGCGAAGGAGAACCCGCTCGACCCCCAGCGCATCAATGGCCGGGGAACCAGCGGCGCGGCCAGCGCGACCAGCGAATACATGCGCCCGGGCACCGACACGACCCTGCCCGCCCGGGCATCGCGCAGCGACTGCTCGACGACCTGGTCGACGCTCAGCCAGATCCCTGCGGGCCCGGGACGATCCACGCCGAGGCGGTCATGGAACTCCGTGCGGACGAAACCCGGCAGGACGGCGGTCACGGTCACCGGGCTGCCGCGCAGCTCCCCGGCGAGCGCCTCGGTGAACACCAGCGTCGAGGCCTTCGAGGCCGCGTACTGGCCCATCGTCGTCACCGCGGCCAGCGAGGAGACGTTGACGATTCCGCCTCGGCCGCGGGCGTCCATCCTCCGGGCCGCGGCCAGGGACAGCTCTCTGACCGCCCCGGTCAACACCCGATCCTGGTCGTTGAGCTCGGCGATGTCCGTCTCCAGCAGGCGGCCGCGCAGCCCGTAGCCGGCATTGTTGATGAGCACATCGACGGTCTCGGAGTCGATGACCTGACGGATGGCGTCGATGCCGTCCGGGGTCGACAGGTCCGCCGCGACCACCTCGACGCGGGTGTCCCGGGTGGTGCGCAGCCGCTCGGCCAGCTCCCGCAGTCGGGTCTCGTCGCGTGCGACGAGCACGAGGTCATAGCCCTGCGAGGCCAGCGTGCGCGCATAGCCGCGCCCCAGACCGGAGCTCGCCCCGGTGATGAGGGCACGCGGCCCGGGGGCCGGGTCCCGCCTCGGCGAGGCGCCGTCCCGGTGCCCGGGCGCGGTACGCGGCGAGTGCGGGAGTCCGCGGCTCATACGGCGCCGCGGCCTCTGCGGACGGTCAGCGACTGCGCGGCGGTGCCGATCGGGCCTCTGCTGTCGCTGATCACGCTGCTGGTCTCGCCCAGCCCCGTCGGACCGAAGGCCACCTTCGTGTCGAAGCCGATCCAGCCGGCTTCGGGCACACGGGTGAGGTGGACGGAGAGGTCAACGTTCGCGAAGAACGTCGTCTTCGGGTCCGCGCGCACGGCCAGACCGTTGGCGGTGTCGACGAATTTGACGAAGGCCGCGGTCGGCGGATCGGTCTCCCCGTCGACGAGCGGATAGGGGCTGCGCAGCCACGACCGGGCGCAGCCGGGGCGGGCATCATCGCACTGTCGGCCTTCGAGCGAGGCGATGTAGCCTCCGCCCCAGCGGTCCGTGAACGGGCTCGCCGGCAGTTCGGTCGCCGGCGGCAGCGTCGGCCATTCGTCGCCGGCGACGGGCTCGGTCTCCGAGGCCTGCAGTCGCCATACCCGGGCGGTGACGCTCGTGCGGTCTCCGTGCCGCATATGGGCCGCGACGAGCTCGATGGTGCGACCGGGACGGATGACCTCGACGTCGATGGTGAACTCTCCGGAGTGGATGACGCCGAGGACGTCGAAGGTCGCCCGGGAGACGAGTTTGTCACTGGGCAGGCGGCGCTCGATCTCGGCGAGCACCAGGCCCGAGGCCGGGGCCAGGTGCTGCTCTCCCGGCTGCCAGGCTCCCTGACTGTGCAGAGTCGAGACCAGACGGTCCTCGCCCAGTCGCACATAGTAGGAGTCGGGGTAGGTTCCACCGTCGTGGCCGAGGTGGTTGTTGGCAGCGTCAGACATGGCACCAGCCTATCGACCCCGCCCATGTGCCCGGGGGCGGGGTTCGCACGCAACTGGGGCGGGTCGGGCCGCACGCAACTGGGGCGGGCCCGCAGGGGTGCGGGGGCGATGCGGGCCGCGCTTTCTCCGCGGGGGCCGACAGCTTAGGGTGGGAGGGTGAGAATCGCTACGTGGAATGTGAACTCGATCCGCGCCCGCCACGATCGCATCGGGGCCTGGCTGGATCGCTCAGATGTCGATGTCCTGGCCATCCAGGAGCTCAAGTGCAAGGACGCGCAGTTCCCCCAGGAGCTGTTCACCGACCGCGGTTATGAGGTGAGCTTCCATGGGCTCAACCAGTGGAACGGCGTGGCCATCGCCTCCCGCGTCGGGCTGACAGAGCCCGAGATCGGTTTCGCGAACATTCCCGCCTTCGGCACGGAGGATCCCGTCGTCGAGGCCCGCGCACTGTCGGCGACCTGCAACGGTGTGCGCGTCTACTCGCTCTATGTGCCCAACGGCCGCGAACTCGACCACCCCCATTACGACTACAAGCTCGAGTGGTATCGGGCGCTGACGGCCGACATCGCCGCCAAGCTGACCGCCGAGCCGGAGAAGAAGCTCGTCCTGTGCGGGGACTTCAATGTCGCCCCGCTGGACGAGGACGTCTGGGACATGGCCGAGTTCGATGGCGCCACTCATGTCTCCGATGCCGAACGCCGGTCCTTCGACGACCTGCTCGGCGCGGGCCTGACCGAAGTGACGCGTCAGTTCACGCCCGGGCCCGGGGTCTACACCTTCTGGGACTACCAGAAGCTGCGGTTCCCGAAGAAGCAGGGCATGCGCATCGACTTCCAACTCGCCTCGGAGGCTCTGGCGAAGACCGCGGCGTCCGGGTCGATCGACCGGGAGGAGCGCAAGGGCAAGGGCGCTTCCGACCACGCCCCGGTCATCGTCGACTACGCACTCTGAACACCGCCGGTTCGCCCGGCGCCTCGGCGCCCGTCTCACCCTTCGACGCTCGTCGGCAACATCCGCGCTCCAAGCATGGACATCTCCCCGGTCTTCTGGTGAAGTTGAATCAGGAGCTAGGAAGGTGACGAGGATGTCAGCAACTGTCCGCGAACTGGTCGACGAAGCCTACGACCGACGTGAGTCCACCTGGAGAGCCGCGCTCGAGACGGTCAACGACTGGGTCGAGTCCGTCCGCACTCCTTCGCCCCTGCTGTCCGGTGACCGTGTGCGAGTGGTCGAGGGGCGGATCAAGGATCGGATGCGCACCGGTGAGAAGCTGCGCCGCAAGCTCGCCGACTCCAATGACGAGATCCACGAATCCGTCGAAGTCGAGAACCAGGTCATCGATGTCGTCGGCGCTCGCGTCGTGTGTCGCACCGAACGCGAGCAGACGGCCCTGTGGGACCTGCTCACCGAGGGCGACGACACCAACCTCTCCATCGCCGAGGTCCGCGACTACTCCGCGACTCCGAAGCCCTCCGGCTACCGGGGTCGGCATCTCATCGTCGAAGTCCCCTTCGAAGCCGAGCCCTCGGTGCTCGTCGAACTCCAGCTGCGCACGATCCTGCAGGACGCCTGGTGCGTGCTGGCCGAGGAGCACCTGTTCAAGCCCGGCCAGGCCCTGAAATCGGATCCGCAGCAGGAGCGGCTCTCGGTCATCCTCTCCGAACTCCTGGCCCAGGCCGATTCCGTGGCCGGCTACATCGCCGATGACGTCGGCGCCTACTTGGGTCTGGGCAATGCCGCACCCCTGCGGTCCTTCGCCGAGGTGGAGGAGCCCACCGACCCGGCCATCGAGGTCACGATCCGCGAGCTCAACCATTCCTATGTCCTCGCCGCCGACGAGGTGGGCCGGCACGGGATCATCCGTCTCGAGACGCTCGGGCTGACCCCCGACAACCCCGAGCGCTCGGCCTTCCCGCACCCGGGCGACAAGCTGCAGGTGCGCATGGATGAGTCGAACACCACGCGGTACTTCATCCCGGTCTCCCGCGAAGGCTGAACCGATCCGCGCGGAGAGCGGGCCACCGACTAGACTTGCCTCCCATGGGAAAGAAGTCGAAGCGCTCCAAGGAAGAACTCATCGCCAAACGCCTCGCGCGGGCCCAGGCCACGGCTTTCGTCGCGCGTCCGTTCGCGGACCTGCCGTTCGAGGCGGACATCATCTGCCTGCGCGAACTCGTGCCCGCGGCCACTGCGACCGCGAAGCTGACCGGGGCCTACGGCGGCCACGAGGTCACGATCGCCTCGCTCCTGCCCGCCGCCTGGCAGGCCTGGCACCGTGACGACGGCCGGATCCTGGCCGGCATGCAGGTGCCCGTGTCCTCGACCGATGCCTCCCGTGACGTCGCCCGCGGAATCCTCGCCGCCGTCGAGGCCGCCCCCGGGACCTCGATCGAATCGACGACCGAACCCGGTGAGGGCCCGCGCCTGCAGGACATCCTCGACACCTCGCACCCCTTCGACGTCCGCGTGCTCGAGAACTTCGACTACTGGGCGCTGCCCGAGGCCGAGACCGATCCGGACGTCGCCGCCGCCCTCCAGCAGGCCAACGATTCGGTCGCCCCGACGGAGAAGCTCGCCTCGGTTGCCTCCGCCTACTGGACCGAGATGTCCGGACGCACCTACGTCCGCTGGGCTCGCCCCGAGGGTGAGGACCGCATCGTCGACGCCATGGCCCGACTGCAGGCCGAGAACGCCAACGACCTCGGCGGCATCGGTTCCTTCCTCGGCTACTTCCGCGCCCACGGCATCATCATCCCGGTCTGGGAACTCGAGTTCGGCACCCCGGTCGACGACGTCGAAGAGCCCATCGCCGCATTCGGCGAGCGCATGGACGAGGCGCTGAACACCACCGAGCCGATGAGCACCGAGGCCCGCCGCGTCCGCTCGGGCATCGTGTCCCGCCAGCTGACCATCCACTGACATCCGCGACTCGCGCGTCGGCGGGCTGAGTCACGGAGCGCACCGTGGCCCTGCCCTGGCCGGCGTACGCGTCGGACAGGAGAACGCATGAGTGCACATCCGAACCCCGCCCCCGAGGCGGTCGCCGCCATCATCCCCGCGATGAACGAGGCCGAGCGCATCGGCGCGACCGTGACCGCGGCCAAGCGGATCCCCGGGGCCGACATCGTCATGGTCGTCGACGACGGATCGAGCGATGACACGGGCACCCTGGCCCGGCGGGCCGGGGCCGAGGTCATCACCCACCCGAAGAACAAGGGCAAGGCAGCGGCCATGATGACCGGGGCCTTCGCTCTGCGCAACCGGGAGATCTCCGATGCCGATCTCGGTGCCGATCCGAACCATCGAGCGCTGCTGTTCATCGACGGCGACCTCGAGGACTCCGCGGTCGGCACTGCGCCTCTGACCGATCCGGTCCTGGCCGGGCAGGCCGATATGACGATCGCGATCCTGCCCGCGCAGAAGCGCAGGGGCGGAGGGTTCGGCTTCGTCGTCGGGCTGGCGAAGAAGGGCATCGCCGAGCTCAGCGGCTTCGAGGCGACCCAGCCGCTGTCGGGCATGCGCTGCCTGACACGGGAGGCCTTCGACGCCGCCCTGCCCTTCGCCGCCGGCTGGGGCGTCGAGGCAGCCATGACCATCGATGTCGTCAACGCCGGACTGCGAGTGACCGAGGTCGAATGCGATCTCCACCACCGGGTCACCGGCCGCGACCTCAGAGCGCAGCTGCACCGGGCCGCCCAGTACCGCGATGTCGCCCGCGCTCTCCTCGTTCGCCGCCTGCGGGCCAAGCGGTCCGGGGCAACCGGGCCGGGACCGCAGCGGTCCGGCACGGCCGGACCGCAGTCCGAGCGCACCGATCACGACAGGAAAGAGGGTGGCAAGTGAGTCCGAGGCGATTCGGCTATCTCGGCCCGGAGGCCACCTTCACCGAGGCGGCCCTGCTCAAATATCTCGACTCGCAGGGACTGCGGGACACCGCCTCGACGCAGCCGATGCGCAACGCCCCCTCGGCGCTCGACGCGGTCGCCGAAGGCGACTGCGACGCCGCCGTCGTCCCGATCGAGAACTCGGTCGAAGGCGGTGTGCCGGCGACGATCGATGCGCTGACCGAACACGGTCGCCTCCAGATCATCGCCGAGGTGCTCGTGCCCGTGCGCTTCGTGCTGGCCGTGAAGCCGGGAACCTCCCGGGAGCAGGTCACCTCCTTCGGCTCCCATCCTCACGGCGAGGCCCAGGTGCGGACCTTCATGTCCGAGAACTTCCCCACCGCCGTCTACATTCCGACATCCTCGACGGCCGCGGCCGCCCGCGATCTGGCCAACGACGCCGGCGATCATGTGGCAGCCGTCTGCCCGGCGCTGGCAGCCGAACGCTATGGCCTCAAGGTCGTCGCCGAAGACATCGGAGACCGTCAGGATGCCGTGACCCGCTTCGTCGTCGTCACCCGTCCGGGCCCCATCCCGGCCCCCACAGGGGCCGACAAGACCACCGTCGTGGCCGCGCTGCGTTCGGACCGGGCCGGTTCGCTGCTCGAACTGCTCGAACAGTTCTCCAGCCGCGGCATCAACATGTCCCGCATCGAGTCCCGCCCCACCGGCAACGGGCTGGGCCTCTACCAGTTCTCCATCGACCTGCTCGGCCACATCCGCGAATCCCGGATGGCCGAAGCGCTGCAGGGCGTCCACCGAGCGGCACTCAAACTGTCCTTCCTCGGCAGCTACCCGAGCGCCGACGGTGAGCTCGTGCCGATCGATCCGACGACCACGGACGAGTCGTTCTCGGCCGCCGCCGACTGGCTGGAGCACACGCTCAACGGCTGAGCATCCGCCCCCTTCGCCGTGAGTCGGCCCCTCAACGGCTGAGCCTCCGCACGCTGCGCCGCGAGCCGATTCCGCGCAGAATCTGCGATACTGGCCTGTACTGGCAGGTAACTGCGCGTATGTCTGATCGGCTCGAGGCCGTCGGGCATATGCGCACGATGAGCCGGCCCATGCGCCGGCGACAGCGACAGAGGAGTCGGTGATGAGTTCCAATGGCAGCGCACCCCAGGGCAGCGATCATTCGTCCGCAGACCGGGACCGCACCCGCCCCGACACGATCATCGTCGGCGCCGGACTCGCCGGACTCGTCGCCGCGCATGAACTGACCCGGGCCGGCAGGCGCGTCCTCGTGATCGACCAGGAGAACCGCGCCAACCTCGGCGGGCAGGCGTTCTGGTCACTCGGCGGGCTCTTCCTCATCGACTCCCCCGAGCAGCGCCGCCTCGGCGTCCGCGACTCCCTCGAACTGGCCTCGGCCGACTGGGCCACCTCGGCGGGATTCGACCGCGACGAGGACCGCTGGCCGCGGGCGTGGGCCGAGGCGTACCTCGAATTCGCCGCAGGCGAGAAGCGGCAGTACCTGCGCGACCTGGGCCTGCGCCTGACTCCGATCGTCGGCTGGGCCGAACGCGGTGGCTCCGGGGCCGGAGAGCACGGCAATTCCGTACCCCGCTTCCACCTCACCTGGGGCACCGGCCCCGAGGTGGTGCGGGTCTTCCGCGAACCCGTCGAGGCCGCCGAGGCCGCCGGGCTGGTCCACTTCGCCTTCCGCCACCGCGTGGACGAGCTGATCACCGAGGACGGTGCCGTGGTCGGCGTCCGCGGACGGGTGCTCGCGGCCAGCCACACGGGACGAGGAGTCGCCTCGAACCGGGAGGAGGTCGCGGACTTCGAACTGCGGGCTCCGGCCGTCATCGTCACCAGCGGCGGGATCGGACACAACTTCGAACTCATGGAGAAGCACTGGCCGACCGAGCGCCTCGGCCGGTTCCCGGACAGGATGCTCGCCGGTGTTCCCGCCCACGTCGACGGGCGGATGCTGCAGATCTCCGAAGACGCCGGAGCCAACCTGATCAACCGCGACCGGATCTGGGCGTACACGGAGGGCATCGAGAACTGGAATCCGATCTGGCCGGACCACGGGATCCGCATCATCCCGGGACCGTCGTCGATGTGGTTCGACGCCGAGGGCAACCGCTTCCCGGCCCCGAACTACCCCGGGTTCGACACCAACCGCACCATGGCCGCGATCCTTCGGACCGGCTACGACTATTCGTGGTTCGTGCTCAACGAGTCGATCATCCGCAAGGAGTTCGCGCTCTCGGGCTCGGAGCAGAACCCGGACCTCACGGAGAAGGACATCCGCATCACACTCGATCGGGTGCGCTCCTCCGACGCCCCGGCGCCGATCGAGGCGTTCAAGGACTACGGGCCCGACTTCGTCGTGGCCGAGACGACCGAGGAGCTCGTGGCAGGGATGAATGAGCGCTCCCGCGGACCGGTCATCGATCACGATCGGCTCATCTGCCAGATCAGGCAGCGCGACCGGCAGACCGACCACGCCTTCTCCAAGGACGCGCAGGTCCAGGCGATCCACAATGCCCGGGCCTACCTCGGCGACAAGGTCGTCCGAGCGGTCAGACCCCACCGGATCCTCGATCCGGCGCACGGGCCGCTGATCGCGGTGCGGTTGAGTCTGCTCTCGCGCAAGACCCTCGGCGGGCTCGAGACGAACCTCGACGGTCAGGTCATCGGGGCAGGAGGGGCACCGATCCCCGGGCTCTTCGCCGCCGGTGAGGTCACCGGCTTCGGCGGAGGCGGCATGCACGGCTACAACGCGCTGGAGGGAACGTTCCTGGGCGGGTGCATCTTCTCCGGTCTGCGGGTCGGTCGCTTCCTCGCGTCCTCGGCGTCGACACGAAAGGAGACCTGAGATGGCACAGACCGATCTCACCGCCCTCGTCACCGGCGGCACCTCGGGCATCGGACGGGCCGTTGTCGCAGCCCTGGCGGCCAAGGGCTGCACGGTGATCACGACCAGCCGTGACCCCGAGCGTCTTGCCCCGGAGCAGCGCGTGTCCGGTGTCCGCTATCTGCGACTCGATCTGTCCGACCCGGATGGGCCGGACGCACTGGCAGAGGAGCTCGGCGAGGAGATCGGCGCGGTCGATGTGCTCATCAACAATGCCGGCGAGAGCCAATCGGGTCCGTTCGAGGAGCTGCCGAGCGCCGCCATCGACCGCCTGTTCCAGACCAATGTCTTCGGACCCGTGCGTCTGAGCCAGCTCGTCCTTCCCGGCATGCGCAGGCGAGGACACGGCCGCATCATCATGGTCGGATCGATGCTGGCGAGCTTCCCGCTGGCCCACCGCAGCTCCTATGCGGCGTCGAAGGCGGCGCTGGCCGGTTTCGCCACGGCCGCCCGTCAGGAGCTCAGCCCCTTCGGCGTGTGGATCAGCGTCGTCGAGCCCGGATCGATCGCGACCGGGATCGGGCTGCGGCGGACGAAGTACCTCGATGAGGGTTCGGTCTATGCCACCGATGTGTCCACGATGCTCGAGCATCTCGACCGCAATGAGCGCGACGGGATCGCACCCGAGACAGTGGCGGCCACGATCGTCGATGCCGTCATCTCGCCCCGGCCGCGGGAGCTCTACGCCGTCGGCAGCCGTGCACCGCTGCCGTTCCTGCTCAAAAGGATCCTTCCCCGCGGACTGATGTCGAAGATCGTGGCCGCCCAGCACGGCCTCCGGCGCTGAGTCCGCGGCCGCCGGGGCGGGAACCCGCGCTCCCAGAGGCCGCGTCCGGCGCGACCGTCTGCGGCACGACCGTCTGCGGCGGGACCGTCTGCGGCGGGACCGGGAATCCGGCTACTGGAACCGGGAGGGGATGAGGTGCTGGGTCGTCGAGATGCCGAGCACCCTCTGCTGGCGTGAGAGGTTGAAGGTCCGGTCGTGCTGGAGGAACTCGACGAGGGCGAGCCTGGTCCGGTTCCCGCGCTTGAACACGCGCTTGACCCTGAGTCCGAGCCTCGCCGTGACCAGCGCCTTGTCCTTCGCCACTGCGTCGATGACGACCTGCTCGTAGCCCATCCGAGCGAAATGCGTGACCACGGCGTCCTTGAGTCGGTACGGGGTGGGGTCGCCGATGTTGAACGGGCCCGCCGCCGAGGACACGTCGAGACAGGCGAGCGCGGCCCGCACGACATTGTCGACATGCGTCAGCGTCAGCTTCTGCCGTCCCCCGCCGGGCAGCCGCAGCACGCCCTTCTTCACCAGGCTCGCCAGATACGGCATGAACATCGTCTCACCGGGGCCGTAGACCGCGGCCGGACGCAGAATCGCGGCATCCGGGCGAATCCGTGCCACAAGCAGCTCGGCCAGGGCGTGGGTCCGGGAGTACGCATCGGGGAATTCCGTGGGGTCCTTCGGGCCGGCCTCTTCCCACAGTTCGGTCTCGGTGTCGGCCATCGAGTACACCGCCGTCGAGGACAGGTGGACGATGCGAGCCTGGGGGAACGCGTCGAGGACGTTCCTGGTCCCGGTCACGCGCACGCCGTAGAGTTCGTCGTCATCGGCGCTGACCGAGGCCACGCCCGCACAGTGGAAGACCGCTGTGGCCTTGCCCGCCAATGATTGGACGGCTGCCGGTGCCGGCTGAGTGATGTCCCAGTGCTGGTGGCTGACTCCCGGGATCTGCGGGTCACGACGACACAGCGCATAGACCGGCTCCTCCCGGTCGGCGAAGGCACGTGCGATGGCCCCACCGATGAAGCCGCTGGCTCCGGTCACAATCACCGCCACGACTGTCCCTCTCTCTTCTCAATCGCCGGCATCCGCACCCCGGTGCCGCCACCGAGGTTCGCGCTTGCTCAGGAACGCGTCGATCCCCTCCTGCGCGTCGACGGTGACCGCATTGTGCGCCATCACCTGCGACATCCGCTCATAGGCCTCGTCCACAGGCAGTTCCCGCTGCTCGTAGAATGCCGACTTCCCTATGGCAACTGTAGCCGACGAGACCGACGCGACCCGATGGGCCAGGGCCTCGGTGGCGTCTTCGAGCTCGTCGTCGTCGACGACGTCGGAGACGAGACCGAAGTTCAGGGCCTGATCGGCGGCGAGGAAATCTCCGGTCAGCAGCATCCGCATCGCCGTCTTCGCCGGCACCGAACGCGACAGCGCCACCATCGGCGTCGAGCAGAACAGGCCGATCCTCACCCCGGGCGTCGCGAATCTCGCCGAGGCGGCCGCAACCGCGAGATCGCAGCTGGCCACGAGCTGGCATCCGGCGGCCGTGGCCACCCCCTGAACCTGGGCGATGACCGGCTGCGGGATCCGCTGGATCAGCTGCATGAGCTCGGAGCAGATGGCGAAGAGCTCCTGCTGGTCGTCCGGATCGGCCCCGCGGATCTCCTTGAGGTCGTGGCCGGAACTGAACACGTGACCGGCCGTGCGGAGGATCACCGCGCGCACATCGGTGTCCCGCCCCACCTCGGCGAGGGTGTCGATGAGCGAGCGCATGATGTGACGGGACAGGGCGTTGCGGGTTTCGGCTGCATCGATCGTCACCGCCACGACACCGTCGTCGAGCGGGGCGACTACAATTGACTCGGACATAGTCACATTCTGTCAAAGGGCTGCCCCTGCGCGGCGGAACCTATGTCTCCGAATTGCCCGTGAACCTCATCGACCCAGTTCAGACGGGCCAAACGCGAGGGAGACGAAGATGACCACGCTGCTGATGATCATCGGATTCGGAGCGGCCACCTCGGTGGTGGTCGGTCTGGGGCAGAGGCTCCGGCTGCCCTGGCCGGCGCTCATGGTGCTCATCGGCATCGCCGGCGCCTTCATCCCGAACTTCGCCGACATCACCATCGAACCCGAGCTCATCCTGCCGCTGTTCCTGCCCCCGCTGCTCTTCGCCGCGGCCCAGAAGACCTCGTGGGCGCTCTTCGCCATCCGCTGGCGCACGATCCTCGGCATGGCAGTGGCCCTCGTCGGCGTGACGGCCGCGGCGGTTGCGGGATCGGCTCTGCTCCTCATCCCCGGGATCACCATCTCCGCGGCGATCGCGCTCGGTGCGATGCTCGCCCCGCCCGACCCCGTGGCCGTCGATGCGGTGGCGGGCACGGTGTCGATCCCCCGCCGGATCATGTCGACCCTGCAGAGCGAGGGACTGTTCAACGACGCCGCCTCCCTCGTGATCTTCCAGACCGCAATGGCTGCGACCCTGTCCGGCACCGAGGTGGACTTCACCGAACTGATCCTGTCCTTCCTCATCTCCGCTGTGGTCGCGGTCGCGATCGGCCTCATCGTCGTCTTCATCGTCTGGTCGGTGATGGAGAAGATCGACCACACGATCGCCCGCTCCTCCCTCATGCTCATGCTGCCCTTCGGCGTCTACCTCATCGCCGAGCACTTCCACGCCAGCGGGGTCATCGCCGTCGTCGTCGCCGCCCTCGAGGTCCGGCGCCGCGACGTCGAGGGCAACTCCGCCGAGCGCGTGACCCAGAACTCGACCTGGCAGGTCCTCGAGATGCTCATCACCGGCATCGCCTTCGGACTCATCGGGCTCGATCTGCGCATGATCATCGAATCCGAGCACGCGAACCTCGGCCGAGCCGCCGGCGTGGGGCTCATCATCGCCGCAGTCGTCATCGCCGTCCGCTTCGCCTGGCTGCTGCTGGGCACCCTCCTCGAACGCAGGCGCCGCGAGGAGGACCCCGATGCCGCTCCGCTGAATGTCCGCGACGCCACGCTCATGACCTGGGGCGGGATGCGCGGGCTCGCGACGATCGCCCTGGCCCTGTCCATTCCGGCGACCACCGCCACCGGCGAACCCTTCCCCGGACGGTCGTCCATCGTCGTCGCGGCCGTCATCGTCCTGCTCGTCACCCTCGTCCTCGCGGGCCTGACCTTCCCCGCCGTGGTCAACGGACTCGGCATCGATGACGAGGCGGAGAAGGAACGGGAGGCGACCAAGGAGATCGCTCTGCGCGCCTACCGGGCCGCGATGCGTGAGATCAGGTCCGATGAGTCCCTGCCGGACGAGGTCGTCGAACCGCTGCGCACCCGATTCAAGAGCCTCCACGACCAGCTCGCCGGTACGACCGATGACCAGGTCAGCTCCGAACAGGCCGCCTCGTTCAAGGAGAACCGGAAGCTGATGATCGCGGTGCAGAAGCGGGCGATGCAGTCCGCCCGCGCCGAGGTGCTGCGCGCCCGCCGTGAACGCGGCACGGACCCGGAGATCGCCGATCGGGTGCTGCGCCGCTTCGATCTCCAGTCCGTGATCATCCGCTAGAACGACCGCGACCGTGCCGGTGACTTCCGAACCGGTGACTTCCGAATTCAAAGTTGAGTGGAATAGACTCAACTTTGTCGGTGTTGTTCTCTTCGAGAGCTGATTCCAGCGAAACTTTCTCAAGAAGGAGATGCGTATGGACGCACAGATGACAACCAAATCCAGGGAGGCCCTGCAGACGGCGGTCAACGATGTCGTGGCTCGGCACAACAACCAGGTCGAGCCCGCCCACCTCGTCGCCGCTCTGCTGAAGCAGCCCGACTCGCTCGCCTCGAGCCTGCTGACCAAGGTCGGCGCGGACCCGCAGGCGGTGCTGACGGCGATCGAATCCGTGATCGGCGGATTCCCCACCGTCAGCGGCACCTCGGTCAGCCAACCCAGCCTGTCACGGGCCGGGCTCGAGATGATGAACCTCGCGCAGGAGGAGATGACGACACTGGGAGACCAGTTCGTCTCCACCGAGCACCTGCTGCTGGCCGCGGCCGCCGGGAAGGACGGTGCCGGCGACGCTCTGCGCTCGGCCGGCGCCTCCCGTGATGCCCTGGCCGCCGCCCTGCCGGATCTGCGCGGGGGCAAGAAGGTCACCTCGGAGAACCCCGAGGAGACCATGCAGTCGCTCGAGAAGTTCGGCATCGACCTCACCGCCACCGCACGCGAGGGCAAGCTCGACCCGGTGATCGGCCGTGACAAGGAGGTGCGCCGCGTCGTGCAGGTGCTCTCCCGCCGAACGAAGAACAACCCGGTCCTCATCGGTGATCCCGGCGTCGGCAAGACCGCCGTCGTCGAAGGCCTCGCCCAGCGGATCGTCGCCGGAGACGTGCCCGAATCCCTGCGGGACAAGACGCTCATCAGCCTCGACCTGTCGGCCATGGTCGCCGGGGCGAAGTACCGCGGCGAGTTCGAGGAACGGCTCAAGGCCGTGCTCGAGGAGATCAAGAACGCCGATGGCCAGATCATCACGTTCATCGATGAGCTCCACACGATCGTCGGCGCCGGATCCGGAGGCGACTCCTCCATGGATGCCGGCAATATGCTCAAGCCGATGCTCGCCCGCGGTGAGCTGCGGATGATCGGTGCCACGACCCTCGACGAATACCGAGAGAACATCGAGAAGGACCCTGCCCTCGAGCGCCGGTTCCAGCAGGTGTTCGTCGGCGAGCCGAGCGTCGAGGACACGATCGCGATCCTCCGCGGACTCAAGGAGCGCTACGAGGCCCACCACAAGGTCTCGATCAATGACGGCGCCCTCGTGGCCGCGGCCACGATGTCGAACCGCTACATCACCGGCAGGCAGCTGCCCGACAAGGCCATCGACCTCGTCGACGAGGCGGCCAGCCGGCTGCGGATGGAGATCGACTCGGCTCCGGTCGAGATCGATGAGCTCCGCCGCGCCGTCGACCGCCTGAAGATGGAGGACATGGCCCTGGCGAAGGAGACGGACTCTGCCTCGCTCGAGCGCCTCGGCGCCCTGCGCGCCGATCTCGCCGACAAGGAGGAGCAGCTGCGCAGCCTCGAGGCGACCTGGGAGTCCCAGCGCGCCGGCCTCAACCGGGTCGGTGAGCTCAAGACCAAGCTCGACGAGCTGCGGTCTGCCGCCGAGCGGGCCCAGCGCGACACGGACCTCGAGACCGCGTCCCGTCTGCTCTACGGCGAGATCCCGGCCGTGCAGAAGGAGATCGCCGAGGCCGAAGCCGAAGAGGCTCAGGCCGAAGCCGGTCAGAACTCGGATCCGATGGTCTCGGACAAGGTCTCCGGCAATGACATCGCCGAGGTGGTCTCGTCCTGGACGGGCATTCCCGCCGGCCGGCTCATGCAGGGCGAGGTCGAGAAGCTGCTCGGGGCGGAGGGCGTCCTCGGTCAGCGGCTGATCGGGCAGAAGACCGCCGTCGCCGCGGTCTCCGACGCCATCCGCCGCTCGAGGGCCGGTGTCGCCGATCCGGATCGTCCCACGGGCTCGTTCCTGTTCCTCGGTCCCACCGGTGTGGGCAAGACGGAGCTGGCGAAGTCGCTCGCGGACTTCCTCTTCGACGACGAGAAGGCCCTGATCAGGATCGATATGAGCGAGTACGGTGAGAAGCACACGGTCTCCCGCCTCGTCGGTGCCCCTCCCGGCTACGTCGGCTACGACGAAGGCGGCCAGCTCACCGAGGCGGTCCGTCGTCGCCCGTACTCCGTCGTCCTGCTCGACGAGGTGGAGAAGGCCCACCCTTCCGTCTTCGACATCCTGCTGCAGGTCCTCGACGACGGTCGGCTCACCGACGGTCAGGGGCGCACGGTCGACTTCAGGAACACCCTCCTGATCCTGACCTCGAACCTGGGTTCGCAGTTCCTCGTCGACAAATCGCTGTCGCATGAGGAACAGCGGGAGAAGGTGCTGGACATCGTGCACTCGACGTTCAAACCCGAGTTCCTCAACCGCCTCGATGACATCGTGCTCTTCGACGCACTCGACCAGGCCGAACTCGCCTCGATCGTCGATCTGCAGATCGAGCACATGTCCCAGCGGCTCTCCGATCGTCGGATCTCACTCGAGGTCACTCAGGGGGCCGAGGACTGGCTGGCCCTCGAAGGCTACGATCCGGCCTTCGGCGCCCGACCGCTGCGTCGCCTGGTCCAGCGCGAGATCGGCGACAAGCTGGCCCGCGCGCTGCTGGCCGGTGACGTCGTCGACGGTGACACCGTCGTGGTCGACCTGCCCGAGGATCCCGAGGCCAAAGGCCTGGAGCTGCGCCCGAAGCGGTGACCCGGCACCCCCGCCGACAGCCCCGTGAGGCGGGACCTCCGCCGACAGCTCGACCTGCGACACAGAGCTCGGTATGCAACCAGAGCTTTCAGTCGCAGGTCGAGCTGTCGGCGTTTCAGTAGCCTGGCGTCGAGCTGTCGGCGTTTCAGGAGCGCGACTTCGCGGCGTCCGGGCGGCTCTTGTCCCCTGAGACAGCCGGGGGACCGGACTGCGCTGCGTCCGGGCGCGGGGCCGAGGACGCCCACCAGTGCCGCAGGTAGGCGCTGAGCTTCGCGAAGCTGCGGTCGCGGATGAAGATCGCGTCGACGGCGATCATCGTCAGTGAGAACCAGGGCAGCCCCATGAGCAGCGCGATCCCCAGGTGGAAGGAGAGGATGCCGAGCAGCGCGACGATCCGGGTGTAGCGGTTGAACAGCATGAACGGGAACGCGCACTGGAAGAGGATCGACCCCCACGAGATCGCCACCACCATCGGGCCCCAGGCCGTCACCAGGTCCGAGAGCACCGGCCATGTGCCGAACTGCTGCGTGTGCAGCGGGTTGTACACGGCGAACCCATGCTGCCAGGCGGTGCCGCCGGCCTTGTACAGTCCGCCGGACATGTAGATCGCGCACACTTGGAAGGCGAGCACGACGATGGCGAGGTTGTTGGCCATGATCAGCGCCCACCGCCACGATCCGCCGTCGGTTTCGGGGAACCGGCCGGCCCGGCGACGTCGGCGCGCGTCGAGCGACCACCTCCTCGTGGTGTCGGCGAAGAGCAGGGCGATCATGAACATGCGGTAGGCGTTGTCGCCCTGGTCGCCGGCCCCGTCGTTGAGTTCGATGAAGCTCACCCACAGCACGAGGTAGACCGGCAGGACGATCCGCGTCCGCCAGCCGAGGATGATGACGACGGCCAGCAGCGCCAGACCGATCATCATCGCGGTGAACAGCGGCGGCGTCGTCACCGCCCGGTGGAAGAGCGAGAACAGCCAGATATTCGGGAAGTCGCTCTTCGGTTCGGCGATCTCTCCGTTCCAGGCGGCCCCGACGCCGAAGGCGTAGTGCCGAGCGTTGAAGTTCGTGAGGATGAGGCCGAGTCCGGTCAGACCGATGAGGATCCTCGTCACCGCCAGCCCGTAGGTCGCGTGATAGCGGCCGGTGAGCATCTCCTCGAGCCAGTTCCAGCCGCGCGCGAGCTTCGTGCGCACCAACGTGGTCAGCGGCACCAGCCCGGCGTCGCTCGCGGAGTTCGCCGATGGGTCGGTTCCGCCGTCGCCCGCCGAGGCGGCCGGACCGGAGCGGCCCACCTCGGTCGCGGTGTCCGCTCCGCCCCGTGACGATGTCATGTCCTGCCCCTCGTGCGGGGTCGTCTCGTCACAGCTCACTGACGCACCTCACTTCGTCGGAGGAGCAGAAGTACTTCGTGAACTCCTCTTGCGACTGATGGTCTTCGACGACGAGCGCACGCCAGCCCACCGGGACGGGTTGGATGTTCGGGCGTTCGGCGCTCTTGTCGTTGCGATCGGAGAAGGGCACGACGTTCTGGCGGGCCGCCTTGAACTGGACGCGCAGCACGTCATCACCCCAGACGGCCTTCGCCACCTGGGTCGCATAGGCCGTGGCCGTGTGCTCGCTCTCCAGGTAGCCGGGGACCGTGTTCTCCGGATCGTCGTACTCCTCGAGCTTGTTCTCCAGCCGGTCGACCGAATCATCGCCCTTGAAGTAGTCGAGCTCGACGATCGCCTTCTGATCGTCGGGCAGGTCCTCCCAGGAGCCCTTGATGTCTGAAGCCACTCCGATGCCCAGGCCCGCCGACCGTGGTGGGAACAGCTTGTAGGTGGAGTGGTCGAGTTCGACATCGGTGGCCCTGACCCACTCGGTGGTCTTCTCGCCGGTGTCGGTCGTGATCACCGCGCGGACGTCGAAGTAGTAGTCTCCGTTGATCGGCTCGGGGGCGAACACGCTCCACGACTGTCCCCACATCGGGATCATGTACTTGCTGAGCAGGTCGCCCGGGATGACTTCCCTCATCGTCGACGAAGGCGCGATCCACAGGAAGCTGGCGAAGAGGTGGAAGGCCGTGATCGCCATGGCGATGACCATGAGGATCCGCTTCACCGCCGAACGTGGCCGAGGCGTGTCCTCGGTCGGCTCGTTGTCCATCTGGGCTCCGGATTCTCCTCGACGAATATGACGGCTGCCTACCCCGCGATGCGGGCGCATCTGGCCTGGCCGCGGCACCATCGACAGCACACAGGATCAAGACTACTTCAGCGATCAAGCGGGTCGACCGAACGCAGCCAGTCCTTGACCGCCTCGGTGCTCTCCCCCAGGGTCGGCGGGGCCAGATCGTAGCTGGCCGGGGTCGACGACAGCCGGATCGGATTGGCCACGGTGGGGATGACGCGGTCGCCGTCCCCCGCCTCGGCGACGGGGTCGAGTCCCAGCGATGCCGCCAGGTCCACTCCCTGTGCGATCGAGTTGATCGGCGCACAGGGCAGGCCCGCCTCGGTGAGGATGTCGAACCATTCCTGGTTCGTCTTCTCACTCAGCGCCTCGATGAGTTCGGGCTCGAGCTCGTCCCGGTGGACGTTGCGGTCGGCGAAGTTCGCGAAGCGGGCGTCGGCGGCCCATTCCGGGTGCCCGAGGATCTCGGCGAGCCGGGCGAACTGGCTGTCGTTGCCGCAGGCGATGATGATCTGGCCCTCGGCCGTGGGCATCGGCTGGTAGGGGTAGAGGCTCGGATGCGCGTTGCCCATCGCCGTCGGCACCACGTCGCCGGCCACATAGGCCGAGGTCTGGTTCGCCAGGCCGGAGAGCGCCGAGGACAGCAGATTCGTCTCGACCAGCTGACCGTCGCCGGTGTCCTTGCGGTGGGCGAGCGCGGCGAGGATGCCCACCGCGGTGTGCAGTCCGGTGAACACGTCGACAACGGCGACCCCGGCCTTGACCGGGCCCGATTCCTGCGTGCCGGTGACGGACATGAACCCGGACAGGCCCTGGATGAGCAGGTCGTAGCCGGGCAGCGGATTGTCCCGGCCGAAGCCGGTCACCGAAGCGTAGACGATGCCCGGGTTGGCCGCCTTGACCGTCTCATAGTCGAGTCCGTACTTCGCCAGTCCCCCGGCCTTGAAGTTCTCGACGAGGACGTCGGCGCGCGCGGCCAGCCGCTGGGCGTATTCGAGGTCCTCGGGGTCCTTGAAGTCGAGGACGACCGAATGCTTGTTCCGGTTCGCCGTGAGGAAGTACGTGGCATCGTCCCCTCGCCGAGGCGGCGCCCAGTGACGCGTATCGTCGCCCATTCTGCCCTCGACCTTGATGACCGTGGCCCCGAGGTCGGCGAGCATCATCGTCGCATACGGTCCGGCGAGCACGCGGGAGAAGTCGGCGACGATCGTGCCGGCCAAAGGTCCCGTCCCCCGACGACCGAATGGTTCCACTGCGTCCGCTGCTGACACCTGATGCCTCCCTTGGCACGATCGATCTGCCTGTCCTGAGGCAGACTATACGGACTCACCGGCCGCCTCCGCCCGCTGGGGTCGCCGCGAATGGCGAACACGCAGCGGATTGCGCCCCGCACCCCCAGGACCGGCAGTGCAATCCGTGCCGGGCAGGCAGCGCAATCCGTGCCCGGCGAGGCGATCCGTGCCCGGCCGGCGACGGTTTCCGTCGTCCGCCTCGGCGCGCCTCTGGCTAGACTCGTCTGTGCTCACTCGAACACCTCCCCCGGTCAGCCGCGATCGGCCGCGGCTGACCGGGAACCGTCGAAGGGACGAACGATGACGTTGCACATGCCCGCCGAGACCGCCGCCCAGGATCGCGTCTGGATGGCGTTCCCGTCGTCTGGCTACGCGCTCGGCGACACGGAGTCGCAGGCCGAGGCCGCGCGCGCCACCTGGGCCGCCGTCGCGCGCGCCACCAGCGAATTCACTCCGGTGACGGTCGTCGTCACTCGCGCTCAGACCGAGCATGCCGAGCGCCACCTCGGCGAGGGGCTCCGCCACCCGATCACCGTGGTCAACGCCGAACTCGACGATGCGTGGATGCGCGACATCGGGCCGAGCTTCGTCGTCGACGAGGCGGGCGGCCTGCGCGCGGTGGACTGGGTATTCAACGGCTGGGGCGCTCAGGAGTGGGCGAAATGGGACCACGATGAGCACATCGGAGGCTTCGTCGCCGAGCTGACGGGCACGCCCGTGGTGTCCTCGCAGCTGCGCAACGAGGGCGGAGGGTTCCACGTCGACGGGAAGGGCACGGTGCTGGCCACCCGCAGCGTGCAGCTCGATCCCGGCCGCAATCCGGGCATCAGCGAGGACGAGGTCGAAGCCGAATTCGCCCGCACCATCGGGGCGAAGAAGGTCATCTGGCTCGACCACGGGCTGCACCGGGACAACCAGACCTACGGCACGCGCGGCCACGTCGACATCGTCGCCACGATGCCCAGCCCAGGGGTCGTCCTCGTCCACGATCAGCGCAATCCGGAGCATCCTGACTTCGAATTCAGTCGCGAGCTCAAGGAGCTCTTCGCCGCCGAGACCACCGCCGACGGCGTGCCCTTCGACGTCGTGCCGATCCCCGCCCCCGAGGTGCTGCGCGACGACGAGGGCTTCGTCGACTACTCCTATGTCAATCATCTCGTCACCAACGGCGGGGTCATCGCGTGCACCTTCGACGATCCCATGGACGCCGAGGCCGCCGCCGTGCTCGAGCGCGTGTATCCGGGCCGGAAGGTCGTCGGGGTCGATGCCCGCGAACTCTACGCCCGCGGCGGTGGGATCCACTGCATCACCCAGCAGCAGCCGAGCGTGGGCTGAGCGCAGGCCTCAGGTCTCTCGCCCGGCGACCGGCCGCCGCCTCCGCCCGGCCGGACCCGCAGGCCGCGATCGTACCCGTCGGGCCACGACACGGTATAAGCTGGTGAGGCAGGACACAGTGCCCGTGCGCTGATCCCACCCGATGCCCGGATCTGTGTCACGCAATGCGGGTGACAGTGACGGCAAGCTGCG
>Ga0209487_1001369_pt1 | contig 20667 bp, 22 predicted proteins | sample Poulit2012_FD_187524 | JGI IMG/M metagenome (GOLD analysis project Ga0209487, IMG submission 187524) | Agricultural soil microbial communities from Georgia to study Nitrogen management - Poultry litter 2012 (SPAdes) (version 2) | ecosystem: Environmental > Terrestrial > Soil > Agricultural land...
TAGTAATGATGGTTTGCTGGAGGCTGATTCACGTATAGAGTCCAGGTTTGGGAGTCTGTATGGCGTATGGCAGAGGAAGTATAGCTTTGATGAGATCTATGAGAGATTCATCATCGGTCCCGTCAACCGGCTTTCAGACAAGGTCCTGGCCGTTTTTGATATGAAAATATTGGATGGCCTGGTCAATACGGTGGCGGGAATTGTACGGTTGTCAGGAAGCCTGCTAAGGTATACCCAGACCGGAATCGTTACCAGTTACGCCCTCTTTTTCGTTTTGGGTGTTATTCTTGTAATCTCCCTTATCCTTTTTTAAAGAATTCAGACAATTATCATGGAGTTTCTTTTAAATTTAACTATCTATTTTCCACTGGCAGGTGTCCTCGCATTTCTGTTCTTCAGAAATGATAACGCCGTCAAATGGATCAGTCTGATTGTCACGACAATCACCTTCCTGCTCTCACTGCCTCTTTTTTTCGGGTTTGATATTGCAGGTTCATCCGTTCCCCAATATGTAACAGAGGGCCTGGCAATCTTTCCGGCGATGGATGTCAAGTATCTGGTGGGACTGGACGGACTGAGTCTGCTTCTGTTTATGCTGACGACTCTGTTTGGGCCGATCGTCGTCCTGGCCTCATGGAACTCGATAAATAAGAGTCTTATCGGTTACTACTCCATGCTCCTGATTTTGCAGACCGCTTCTCTGGGCGTCTTTGCTGCACTGGATCTGGTTGTCTTCTATGTGTTTTTTGAGCTCTCCCTGATTCCCATGTACTTTCTGATTGGTATCTGGGGAGGGAGCGACCGAATTCGTGCTACGGTCAAGTTCTTTATCTATACTCTCGTCGGTTCTTTAATTATGCTGGTTGCCCTGCTCTACCTTGGATTCCACGCGGGGGCAGCTACGGAGGCCTACACCTTTACATCCGACTGGCGCTTTATCTCCGGCCCGGAATATACGATCGGGTTGGTTGAGCAGACCTGGATGTTCCTGGCTTTTGCGCTTGCCTTCTGTATTAAGGTGCCCCTCTTCCCCTTTCATACCTGGTTACCGTATGCCCATACAGAGGCGCCAACCGCAGGTTCTGTCGTACTTGCCGCAATCATGCTTAAACTGGGTACCTACGGCCTGGTCCGAATTTGTATGCCGATCTTTCCCAATGCGTTTGCAGAGTTTGCACCCTACATGGCAGTTCTTGCTGTGATCGGAATAGTGTATGGTGCATTGGTGGCAATGGTTCAAAAGGATATGAAAAGGTTGGTTGCTTACTCTTCAGTGAGTCACCTTGGTTTTGTGGTTCTCGGTATTTTTGCATTTAATACGATTGCTGTTCAGGGCGCAATCATTCAAATGGTGAATCACGGACTCTCCACAGGTGCTCTCTTCTTGCTGGTTGGTATGATTTATGACCGCAGGCACACTCGCGAAATTGCAGACTTCGGAGGAATTGCCAAAGTGATGCCTGTGATGGCTACTCTATTTCTCATCTCCAGCCTGGCATCCATCGGATTGCCCGGATTGAACGGATTCATCGGAGAATTTCTGATTCTGAACGGTTCCTTCTCTTCAGAGCTTTACAGTAACAAAACCTTTGCCGTGGTTGCTACCACTGGAGTCATTCTGGCGGCTGTTTATATGTTGTGGCTCTATCAGCGATTAATGTTGGGCCCGATCACAAAAGAGGAGAATAACAGTCTTACAGATCTGAACAAGCGTGAAATAGGGCTTCTTGTACCGCTTATCATTTTTATGGTCTGGATAGGAATTCGTCCTGTAGATTATACGAAATACTCCGAGGAGTGGGTTGAAAACTTCATTACTGTTTCTGAAGAGAAAGGGTTGATGGTTCTTCAGAATACAGAATTTGAGAGCCTTCCGGACTGGACGGCCGCTCTCTACAAACAGCCATCACAAAGCTGGATCGTCGACGGATACTCCCCGGCAGACAAGCAAAATCCATAAAGTGACTCTACACAATGAATAAGTTATCAGATAAGGAGATCCTTGATCAGCTGAATCTGCTTTCCGGCTGGAGTATCCGGGATGGAAAGCTGGCGAAGGATTTTACATTCGACTCCTTTAAAGATGCTCTTGCATTCATTGTGAAAGTGGGGCTTGAATCTGAACTCCAGGGCCATCATCCTGAACTGTTTAATGTATACAACAAGGTTCAGGTCAGGCTGGTAACACATGATGCCGGTGGCACAGTGACCGAAAAGGATTTTAATCTTGCGAAAGCAATAGATGGGGTACGCTGAGCGTGCCTGCAATACCAATAACCGATGACCTACACAGATTTTATACGTATTAACAAATGAATTATTTACACGATATTCTAACTTTCCTGCCCGGAATCATTGTAGCGGTAACAGGGTTGATTGTTATTCTGCTGTCTGCATTTAAAAAGAGTGCTGATACGGCCTACTACACTGTCCTCACAGGTACGGCTATTGCATCCGTTGTTGCACTACAGGCGCTGTTTGGTGAGACGGGAATCTCATTCTCCGGAATGATTGCCTACGGTGGGGTCAGTGCATTTGGTGCTTTCGTGGTGTTACTTGGAACGCTCTTCAGCCTTCTGATCGGAAAGGGTTATTTTAAAAACGCAGATCTTCATAGTGCAGATGTGTATGGAATGATTATGTTTGGTACAGTAGGGATGCTGGGGCTTACCGCATCCAATGACCTTATCACGCTGTTTATCAGCCTGGAGACCATGTCGATCTGTCTCTATGTGATGGCGGGCCTCTTCAAGAATGAAAAGTTTGGTGCCGAAGCGGCTCTGAAGTATTTTCTTCTCGGGGCGTTCTCTACAGGATTTCTTCTCTATGGAATTGCACTGATCTATGGTGCCACCGGACAGATGAATCTGCCTGAGATTGCAGCCGTTGCTGAACCTACCCCGCTTTTTCTTGCCGGCACGGCTCTTTTGCTTATTGGGATCTTCTTTAAAATTGCGGCGGTGCCTTTCCATATGTGGACTCCTGACGTCTATGAAGGCACGCCTACTCCTCTCACGGCCTATATGGCGACCGCATCAAAATCAGCCACTTTTGTCGCTTTCATCTTCGTAGTGAGCAGAATGCTTCCGCTTGTTGATCTGGAGATTTGGACCAATGCCATTCAGGTCATAGCCGTCATTACGATGATTGCCGGTAATCTTATCGCTCTGGCTCAGGATAATGTAAAGAGAATGTTGGCCTACTCGAGCATCGCACATGCAGGGTATCTTCTGGTAGGGATTGCGGCCGGTTCGGTAGCGGGGTACAGCGGTGTTCTCTACTATCTGTTTGCCTATACAATAATGAATGTCGGTGCTTTCGGTGTGGTAGCCTACTATGAAAGAAACCATGGACTCGATTTTACTCGAATCGAGAGCTATGCCGGACTTGGGTTTAAGATGCCGGCAATGGGTGTAGCCCTCTCGGTTTTTCTCTTTTCACTTGCAGGAATTCCACCCATGATTGGATTTTTTGGTAAATATTATGTCTTCGCAGCTGCCGTTCAGGCAGGATTGATTCCCCTTGTTATTGTCGGGGTACTTGCGAGTGCTGCCAGTGTCTATTACTACCTTCGGGTGATGGTCTATCTCTATTTCAAGGAAGCACACAAGGAGTACACTCTTTTCACACCCGGCGCCCTTTTTAAAATTACCATTGTATTGCTGGCAATCCTGACGGTCTATTACGGTGTCGAACCCATTCTTCCATTTAATGGCCTGATGGAGTTGATCACTTCTTACTATTCTGGTGTGTAACAAATAGGGGGGCTGAGAATGCCCCTTTTCATAGAGATAGATTTAATGTCCCTATCTTGTTAAAGAGCGTAGATCTGCATATCTTACGTAGCTCTGTTATCACTGCTAAAGGTGATGACTGTTTCCAATCAAGGAAAACAACCAAAGAAACAATAAGATAGAATGACTAATTTTTATGAAATGACCTACATTCTGAATCCGGTCCTCGAAGAGGAGAGGTTTTCAGAAATGGTAGAGTTTGTAAATAAACTTGTGACCGACAATGGCGGAGAAATTGTCGAAGTGGATGAGTGGGGAATTCGAAAATTCGCCTATGAGATCGACAAGAAAGGAAATGGCTACTACGTGAATATGTATTTTAATATCTCCGGTGATTCCATTGAGCCTATAGAAAGAAACATGCGTTTTCATGATGACATTCTGAGATACATCACTCTCAAGTATGATGCCAAAATGAAACGCTACTATGAATTACGTAAGAAGGGAGAAGCACCGACCATCTTAGATGAAGAAGAAACTGTTGAGGAGGATAATTAATTATGATTAACAATCCATCGCATCCGAAAAAAGGCCATTTAAAAAGTAAGGATTGCAAATTTACAAAAGCGGGTATCGAATATATTGATTATAAGCAGACAGATATTCTCGAAAAGTTTCTGAATGATCAGGGCAAGATCCTTCCAAGACGAGTTACAGGGACCAGCGCAAGGCATCAGCGTCAGCTGACAACTGCGGTAAAGCGTGCACGCTTTCTGGCTCTGATTCCCTACGTAAATGAAAATATGAGGTGATCTTTATGAAAGTATTATTGCAACAAGATGTTGAAAAGTTGGGATCTGCCGGTGAGGTGGTAGATGTAAAACCCGGTTATGGCAGAAACTATCTGATTCCTCAAAATCTAGCTGTCGTAGCTACGGAAGGAGTCATTCGTCACTACCATCATGTGAAGAGACAGGCAGAACTGATGGCAGATTTAAGTGTTGAGGCCGCGAAAGAACTTGCAGACCAGCTCTCTACTACTTCAGTTACGATTCCTGTCACAGTGGGTGAAGATGATAAAATTCACGGTACAGTGACCAATATTCAGGTTGCAGAAGCCCTTGAAGAGCGGGGTTTTATCATTGACAGACGTAAAATTAGCGTAGACCAGGAGATTAGAACTCTGGGTGAATTCACTGCAACTGTAGATCTGCCTGCAGATCTGAAACCACAGGTTAAAATATGGGTGGTAAAAGAGGATCAGGCTTAAATTCAGTATAATGGACAACAAATTTTCATATGAGAATTAAAGCTTCATTCCTGGGGATAGCACTCATCGTGTTATCCCCTTTTTTATTAATGGCCCAGCTGCTCGATCCGGTGGAGTACACCATTACCGAAACTCCATCAGAAGTGAAGGCAGGAGAGGTGTTTGAGGTAGTGGTCAAAGCGACGATAGAAGGGGAGTGGAATCTCTATTCTGTGCTGAATGATCCCGATGCAGGCCCTTACCCCACCAAATTTACTTCCGGCAGAGGCGATATGGCTGTCGCCGGAGCAGTTACCGAATCACCCGCATCCATCGAACTGGACCCGAACTTTAATGCAGAGCTTGGGTGGCATTCTGGTGAGGCCTTTTTTACGATTCCAGTCGCATTCCATGAGGAACTGCAGGGTCGGGAACAGATTCTGCTTGAAGTTCTTTATCAGGTGTGTGATGACAGATCGTGTCTGCCACCCAAAACAAAAGAGATCGTCGCAGATATTGATATCGTCGGGGTCGCCGATCAGCCATTCACCGACTTTTCCGACTCGGGTGCCACAGTGGAACAGGCAGAAACCTTTGAGCTTACCAGCAGCTCCGATGTTTCAGCCGATTCGATCTGGGGATTTATGTGGCTGGCAATATCAGCAGGGTTGGCTGCCCTGTTGACGCCCTGTGTCTTTCCTCTGATTCCTCTGGTGGTCTCCTATTTCTCCAATCAGGGAGAGGGTGGCCGTAAAACCAGCTGGGGCAACGCATTTCTTTTCGGTCTTTCCATTATTCTGATTTTTACTGCCATTGGAGCCCTGCTGGCACTGATCCTGGGTGTGGCAGGAGTCAGCAAATTTGCATCAAACCCGGTAGTCAATCTATTGATTGGAATCCTCTTTATTATATTCGGAGTGAGTCTTCTCGGTGTCTTTGAACTGAGGCTTCCCTATAAACTGACCAACTGGCTCAATAAAAAAAGTAATGAGGGAAGCGGATTGACAGGAACCCTTTTTATGGGTTTCACCATCAGTGCGGTCTCTTTTTCCTGTACGGCACCGTTTGTTGGAGCCATACTTGCAGCCACTACAGGCGGGGAGTGGTTCTATCCTATACTGGGTATGCTCGGTTTTTCCACGGCTTTTGCAAGCCCCTTTATTCTCTTTGCCATGTTCCCGGGATATCTTGAGTCTCTCCCAAAAAGTGGATCGTGGATGAATGTGATCAAAGTCATTCTTGGGTTTATAATATTGGCTGCTTCGGTCAAGTTTATCTCAAATGCAGATATCGTTTGGGATTTGGGGCTCATTTCAAGACCATTCGGTATAGCGCTCTGGATCACACTCTTCTTTCTGGCTGGACTTTTTATGCTGGGAGTTTTCTCTCTTTATGGGGAGAAAAAACCAGATTCGATCTCTGCCGGACGGGTTTTTCTTGCTATGCCTTTTCTGCTCTTTAGTTTTTATCTGATGCCTGGCCTGATGGGGTCCAGCCTGGGGATCTGGGACGCATGGCTGCCGGTCAGACAACCCACAGATATCGGTATTACCACTACGGTATCGGGTGGGGGAGCCGGTGAAGCGGAGGGGGAGTGGTCTCAGGATTATGAACTCTCACTAACTCAGGCATCGGAGAAGGGTGTTCCGCTATTTATTGATTTCACTGGGTACACCTGTACCAACTGCCGTGCAATGGAAAGCACAGTTTTTATTCAGCCGAATATCCGTGAAAAATTCGCTTTGATGGAGAAAGTGAAACTCTATACCGACGGAGGAACCCGCGCTGATGAAAACCAGGCCTTTCAATTTGAGCTTACCGGAACTCTGGCTTTGCCCACCTATGTAATTCTGAATCCCGAAACCGGACAAATACTGGACCAGCTCATCGGATACACCAGTGCTGGCGATTTTGAGCAATTTCTTGAGCGTGGACTAGAGCGTTATACCCTTTAGCATCATTTAAAACCCGATTAACGATCTGAAGTTGCGCTATTTGCACCTTTTATAAAAAAAAGTGTTGTAAACCATGTTATGTATTGCAAATAAGCACTGCACTTGAGATATTCCACACTTCACTATTATAACCTAAATTAAAAGCTCTATGACTATTACAGCGAATAAATCTCCAATTATACTACTACTGCTTATCGCAGGTATATTATTTAGTTCGTGTAGAACTTCAGAAGAAATCGTTGAACCTGAGCCGGAACCAGAAGCTCCCAGTGAGCAGCTCGAAAGAGAAACTTTTGAAGAGCCGGAACCAGAAAGTGACACGTCCGATTTTGTAGAAGAACTGCATACCATTACCTTTGGGTTTGACAGAGATAATATCAACGACGCAGCTGCAAGACTTCTTGCCGAAAACGTCAGGATGCTCCGTGAAAATCCAGATACACGAGTTCGGGTAGATGCATATACGGACCATGTGGGTGGGGATCAATATAACCTCAGACTCAGCCTCAGAAGAGCTTCTTCAGTTGTAGATTTCTATACACAGAACGGGATTGCACAGTCAAGAATTGAATCCCGTGGATTGGGTAAAGCTCCGGTTCCTTGCTCTCAGATGGAGATGGACAGTGATACCCCCGGATGCGAGAAGAACAGGCGTGCAGAATCTCATCCATTGAATACAGGAAGATAAACCAGGAATAAAGCGCATTCGAAAAGAAATGCGCTTTATTTTTAAAGTTTTAGTATCTCTTCATACCGATGTTACCCTCTCTGAAGCGATTGGATGAAATAATTATTAAAAGAGCGATACTGTTTTGTAGTTCGCATTTGCAACCAATATATTAGAGGGTAACATTTTCAACAAATTGAATTTAATGAGTTATCGTTTGCAGCCGAAAGCAGTCTTTATCGGAAATCCGATTTTGACTTTGAGATGCAAATGACCTATTATTTTCTCTTAAATCTAAGATCATAACCAAAACATAACGCGGAGTAATCGTATGACTTCATCTTTAGCTCTCTTTTTCTTACAAGCTGGGGCTGATGCTGGCTTTTTTAATTTAATTGTAAATTATTTTAACCAAGGTGGCCCATGGATGTGGCCCGTACTGGTTACATTTATTTTAGGCCTTGCAATTTTTCTGGAAAGGATTATTACACTGAACCTGGCAGACATCAATACAAGAAAGTTTGTTGTCAACGTACAGAACGCTCTGCAGGAAGGGGGGATTCCCGCTGCTCAGGAGTTGTGTGCAAAAACCAGAGGACCGGTAGCATCTGTATTTCAGGCAGGTCTTACACGGGCTGACGAGGGTATTGATGCAGCTGAACAAGCGATCACAACCTATGGCTCTATAGAAATGAGTTTTCTTGAAAGAGGATTGGTCTGGCTCTCACTTTTCATTGTTATTTCACCGCTTCTTGGCTTCCTTGGAACGGTTGTAGGTATGATTGAGGCATTTGATGCTATTGAATCAGCCGGTGATATTTCACCAAGTCTTGTGGCAAGTGGTATTAAAATCGCTCTTTTAACCACAGCAGCAGGTCTGATTTCAGGGGTAATTCTTCAGGTAGGATATAACTATTGTGTATCCAAGATTGACCGGATTATCAACGAGATGGAAGAAAGCTCTATCACACTTATTGACTCTATCGTACTTTTTAAAGAAGGAAGACCTATTATTGCCGATGCAGATAATGAGTCAAGCGCTAATAATTAATCGCAATAACAATATTTTAACCCTAAATGGAGTTACAAAATGGCAGATAGTATTGGAATTGGGATTGGAATAGCGTTAATCGGCTTGGGTATTGTGGGAATGATATTCTCCGGTATTCGGTCCATGATTAATGGAAAATCAGAGTTGAAACGCATAGCAGTCATGTTGGTTCCTGTGATTATATTCGCCATCTCCTATTTCAGTATGGGAGATATAAATCGAGCTGGAATTGCAACATTGACAAGCATGATTTTATTGATGGTTTTGTCGATTTTCATTTCAGGTACACGCGGAACCTTTAAGATTTAAAAGGTATGCTAGAAAAGAAAAAACGAAGCTCTTCGGTTGAGATCAACTCTTCACCCATGGCGGATATAGCTTTTTTGCTGCTTATATTCTTCCTTGTGGTGACTACGATTGATATCGATACCGGAATAGGACTGGTCTTACCTCCTATTCCAGATGATGTTACCCCACCACCCCCTGTACATGAGAGGAATCTTATGAATATTCTGGTAAACTCTCAGGGTATGGTGCTAATTAATGAACAGCCTGCAGCTGTCAGCACAGTACGGGAACAGGTGAGGGAATTTGTTGACAATCAGGGTGTTAACCCTGAACTGTCGGACAGCCCGGATGATGCGATCATTTCCATCAAAACGGATAGAATGACACCTTACAACATCTATATAGATATGTTGGATGAAGTCATGGGTGCCTATGCTGAATTACGTGATGCTGCATCTCTTCAGCAATTTGGTGTGCCATTCGGCGCTCTGAGCCAGGGAAGCGAACAGCGGGAATTGATTCAGGAAATGTATCCCAAGAAAATTTCAATCGCAGAACCAGATGAGGGATAGGTGTAATGGCTAAATTTAAAAAGAAACAAGCGAATACAGAGCAAAATATCCCGACATCTGCAATGCCGGATGTAGTGTTCATGCTCATTATCTTCTTCATGGTAACAACGGTTATGCGTGAAGTCGAACTCCAGGTTCAAATTGAATATGCAGAGGCGGAAAATATCGAAAAGATTGAGCGTAAGCGTCTGGTGAGCTATGTCTACATCGGGCCTGAGCGTTTGCCGGGCGGTGGACTTGGGGATACGAAAGTTCAGATAGATGATTCGATTATCGATGATATAAACGCGATAAGGCAGATCATGTATGACAAACTACTGGAACAACCTGAATTAATCGTCTCATTAAGAGTTGATGAAAATTCGGAGTTTGGAATTATAACGGACGTCCAGCAGGAGCTCAGACATGCGAATACTTTGCGTATTAACTACTCTACCCGGCGTGAGTTGTAGGTAGAGATCCAGCGACGTTTATCTCCGTAAAATCATGTAAGGCATTTGTTTAACTTTAGACAAATGCCTTTTTTATTTTTTACTTCCTCATCTTGCTGTTCAGGCCTGCCTGCTTTTCTTTCATTTCGGAATCTTTAGATGATGATACTCTCTAACATTCTCTCTCACCTTTTTCTGGAAATTCATAAGATATTCTTCTGAAGTTGCTAAGTTGATACGTTAGTTTCAACTGTGGATAGATATGCTGAAGTGCCGTAAATTTGAAAAAATCCCCAGTCGAAGGATTTAACATCCCTATATCACTTTGAAAATGAATACCCATGGAGTTTAAAACAATAGAAGACATTGGATTTAAGGCGTTCATAGATAGAATACAAAACTATTCAGGTGTCTCACAAAAATCTACTGTGAATGGCATGGGGGATGATGCTGCAGTAATCAGCAATCCCGGATCGGAGTTTTACACTATCCTTTCATCTGAAATCTTCCTGGAAGGTGTACATTTTGATCTTACATATCATCCATTTAAACACCTTGGGTATAAGATCGTTACTGCAGCTGTAAGCGATGTTTATGCAATGAATGGAATTCCTGAACAGCTTCTAATCAATATAGCACTCCCTAATGCCTATTCGGTTCAGATGATGGAGCAGCTTTTTGAAGGAGTTGAAAGTGCATGCAGAGATTATGACATCGAACTTGTAGGAGGGGATACCACGGCCTCACACCAGATACTATCACTCTCTGTAACTGCAATTGGCAAAGCGGATATCGATCATCTGACGTATCGTAGAGGAGCTCGTCACGAAGATTTAATTTGTGTTACGGGGGATCTCGGAGGGGCGATTGCTGGTTTGAGAATCCTGATGCGTGAAAAAAAAGAGTGGCAGAGTAGTCAGGGAAGCCAATTTCAGCCCGATCTTGCAAACTATGAATATGTAATTAAAAGACAGCTTGTTCCGGCGGCCAAAACTAATTTGATCGAATTTTTCCATAAAGAGAATCTTAAGCCGACGTCAATGATTGATGTCACACAAGGACTGGTACCGGATCTGATCTCACTCGCCTCCGCATCCGGACTGGGTTCGGAGATCTATCTTCCAGCCATTCCCATTGCATTGGAAACACGAAGAGTAGCTGATGAGATGAAAGAAGATGTGGATAAATATGCTTTTTATGGCGGGGAGGATTATGAAATGTTTTTTACAATTGGAGAAAGTGAGATTCCTGCTCTTGAAGATAAATTCAAAGATTTTTCCGTTATCGGAAGAATGACCAACGAGTATAAGAAGCTCAAAATCAATACCGGGGAAGATAAGACAATTGAAATCGATATAGAGTAAATAAAAGCAGACCTATAACGTTACTCTTAATCAACCAGAGATTATTGTACAGACGATATTCGATGGATGCGCCTAAGGCGGTACAGAAGTGTAATAAGTTATTTATTTCCCGACGTTACTTTTCATTCAAACTTTGATAAAAGTTTCGTTATATTTAATGCTATTTTCCTATTTAAATAATTAAGATGTCAGACCGATCACATCAGAATAAAAAAAAGCCTGATAACCACAATAAGCCTAAAGAGACAAAGAAAACACCCAAATTTCCTATCTGGATCTATTTGGTACTCTTTTTAATGCTTATAGGGTTTAATCTCTATTTTGTACCCGGTGAAAGTGCAGAAAGGATAAAATACAGTGAGTTTCTCAACTATGTTCAAGAGGGATATGTTGAAGAAGTAACGATAATAAATAGTGTAGAAATCAGAGGGGAGTATTCCGAAAAGGCGATAGAAGATGGTATTATTGAGCGCCCCGCTGAAACAGAGAATCGCTGGGGTGTTGTTGAAGGGCCGGGTTCTTCTTTTTCTACCACGATGCTCGAAGGGGATGAGATCAGAGCCCTGTTTGATGAATATGGTGTTGTCTATGATGTCCGGATAGAGGAGGACTGGTTCAGCGGAATATTTATTTGGCTGATACCTATCATACTAATCATTGCTTTCTGGATATTTATTTTCAGAAGAATGAACCCCGGTCAGCAAGTTCTGAACATCGGAAAGAACAAAGCTGCCCTATATGATAAACAGACTGAAAATAAAGTCTCTTTTAAAGATGTAGCGGGGCTTCAGGAAGCAAAAGCTGAAGTTGAAGAGGTCGTGGAGTTTCTCAGCAATCCTCATAAGTTTACAAAACTGGGAGGAATACTACCGAAAGGGGTCCTCTTGGTGGGGCCTCCCGGTACAGGTAAAACACTCCTGGCTAAAGCCACAGCAGGAGAAGCAGATGTACCTTTCTTTTCACTAAGCGGATCTGACTTTGTCGAGATGTTCGTAGGTGTGGGTGCTGCCCGCGTGAGAGACCTGTTTAAGCAGGCAAAGGAAAAGGCTCCCTGTATCATCTTTATTGATGAGATCGATTCTATAGGCCGTACCAGAGGCCGGGGAATGGCGATGAGCTCCAATGATGAAAGGGAAAACACCTTGAATCAGCTTTTAAGTGAGATGGATGGATTCAACTCCGATGATGGAGTCATCATTATGGCGGCGACCAACCGTCCCGATATTCTGGACAGTGCGTTGCTGCGGCCGGGCCGATTTGACAGACAGATTTTAATCGACAAACCTGACCTGCAGGGACGCGTAGAGGTTCTTGAGGTTCACGTACGGAAGTTGAAGCTATCTGATAATATCGATCTGAAGGTATTGGCCTCTCAAACTCCCGGATTTGCGGGCGCAGAACTGGCCAACCTGTGTAATGAAGCTGCTCTCTTTGCAGCCAGAAGGGATAAGGATGCCGTTGAGATGGTGGACTTTCAGGATGCCATTGAACGTGTGGTTGCCGGACTCGAGAAAAAGAACAAACTCATCAATCCGATGGAAAGAAAAATTGTGGCCTATCATGAGGCAGGCCATGCTATCGTTGGATGGATGCTGAAATATACCGACCCGGTGCTTAAAGTGAGTATTGTCCCAAGAGGTTTTGCGGCGCTTGGATATACTCTGCAAACCCCGCTCGAAGATCGTTTTCTGATGACCACAGAAGAGCTTAATGATAAAATTTGCGCACTTTTGGGTGGCAGGGTAGCAGAAGAAATTATCTTTGGAAGGATCTCTACAGGTGCACAAAATGACCTGGAACGGATCACCAATATGGCCTTTGCCATGGTTGCTGAATATGGAATGAGTGAAGAGCTGGGCTACCTCTCATTAAAAGACTCTACTAGTCCGGAAAACAGTTACGGTTTCAATAAAAAATATTCTGAACATACAGCCCAGGTCATTGATCAGGCGGTCCAGAATATTGTGAGAACAAACTATGAAAGAACTGTTGAGCTGCTAAAGAAACACAAAGATAAACTTGTGGAGATGGCTGAGACGTTGCTGGAAAAAGAGGTCCTGAATCACTATGATCTGCGGGAGATGTTAGGAGACAGGCCCAACAACGGCCATTACCCGGATGGATTGTTTATTGATGAAGAGCTGGAAGAGAAGGGTGAGGCATCTGAAGGAGATAAGAAAGAGTCTCAGGGGAGGGATCAGAAGGATCCCGGGGAACCTTCTTCAGCACAGAACGGGAATACGAACAGCCCCGATGAAGTTTCCTCGCAAGAGAAAGATTCCAGTATAGAACAGAGTTAAACAGGGGAGCCGGTTTTCCTGGAATGCCGGTATACTGTCTAACGGGATTTTTGGCAAGTCAGAAATTGCAAAAATATCTGATGAATTCGGAGCAGATCGTTGTTGGTTTGGTGAATGTCTTCCTTCAGAAAGGAAGCAAATATGCTTAAAATTCAAATGAATAATGAGAAAGCAAAGGCCATTAGAGGACAGTGGTTTACGTAACTAGAAAATCTCATTTTAACGCCTCTCACAGGCTCCACAATCCAACCAAGTCTGATGAGTGGAATGCCAGGGTGTTTGGAAAGTGCAACAATCCAAACTGGCATGGCCACAACTATACTTTAGAAGTAACAGTAGCCGGGCAACCTGACCCCGAAACCGGTTACGTGATCGATCTGGGTACATTAAAAAAGATTATCAAAGAGAAGATTCTCAACCCCTGCGATCATAAGAATCTGAATCTGGAAGTCCCTTTCTTAGAAGGCCTGAACCCTACAACCGAAAACCTTGCCAGAGCTTTTTATTATGAACTGGAAGAAGCTGTGAATAGTTCCGCCTCCGAGTCCTCCTTTCTCTACTCCGTAAGAGTGCTGGAAACAGCAAGGAATAGTGCCGAATACTGCCCTGAGAGACAGAAATAATTTTAAAACTTGTCATACCCAGAGATGATTTCAACGACTATCAGACGATTCTATGATCCTACATTTACAGTAACTTCGGAATACAGGAGAAGCCTGCCTGACATGCAAAATGGCCCTGCATCCATGATAGAAGGTGCCAATGTCCCTATTCAACAAGTAGGTATTTCAGGTTTTAAACTGCCCCTGCGTTTTGAACTGGAGACAGGAGAAATAACAACCCTGGAAAGCGCGATCGAGGGATATGTCGGACTGCAGGCTGGAAAGAAGGGAATCAATATGAGCCGGATTATTAGAACCTTCTACAGATTTAAAGAGGATACTTTCACCCCGGCTAAGCTGGAAGAGATTCTTCATGCCTACAAACAGGACCTGGAGAGTCATTCCGCTTTTTTAAAAATATCTTTTAACTACCCGATGGAGCAGCAGAGCCTGCGTTCAGGTTTATCAGGATATCAGTACTATCGTGTTTCTTTCGAAGGAAGGGTGGATGAAGTGGATAACTTTGCGATGTTCATGCATCTCGACTTTGAGTACAGCAGTGCATGCCCCTGTTCTTATGAATTGGCTGAACATGCGAGAGCCACAAGAGAAATTGTTGCCATACCTCATAGTCAACGAAGCGTGGCCAACATTACCGTTCAGCTGAAAAGAGAGATGCCACTACATGAGCTCATCCAATCTATCCGGAATTCACTGAAAACAGAGACCCAGGTCATGGTGAAAAGAGAAGATGAACAGGCCTTTGCCGAACTGAACGGAGCGTATCAGAAGTTCGTGGAGGATGCCGCACGACTGGTCTATGAGAAGCTGAATAAGGATGAGCGTATTTATGACTTTCTGGTGCGCTGTGCACATCTGGAGAGTCTGCACAGCCACGATGCAGTAAGCAGAATATGCAAAGGTGTGCCAGGAGGACTCCGATAGCCGCACTCTACTCTTCGAAATACTTTCGTTCTCTCTCGAAGTCTTCTTCAGAGATGAGCCCCTGCTGCCAGAGGCCGGTGAGATAATTCATTTTATCGATCACCCCCGGCTTTGCCTCAGGTTTTTGAACCTTGGCTTTTCTGGCTGCTTCCAGCTCACTCCTCAGGGTTTCTGCAGCGGTCTGGATGATTTCAGAAATAGATCCCGGGTCTTTAACACCCTCCAGTTTTAAGGTGCGGTGATTGGCCCTGACCATTAAAGTGCCAATGTTAAACCACTTGTCACCAAATCTTTGCACAATATCCACTGTTTCGACATTGGCGAGATCCACTGCGGCTGTCAGGCCGGGGGTGATGGTGGTAATAGACCGATCAGAAAGCTGATATTCGGTACGGGATCTCTTTCTATAAACGGTATAAAGCAGATAGAGCCCATAACCAAACAGAGGGATCAGAAGGATCCCAGCTAATATTTTCCAAAAATAGTGTGGAAGTTCGGGCCGTAATGTGAAGACTCGGTCAGGCATATCGGGAAGTTTTTTTCCAAATAATATCATTCATCAGTTGTACGGCCGCCCGCACAACCCGCGTAGAGCGATAGTAACAAGTTAATAAATTTAGCGGGAGGGCGTTTCTTTTTTATTTCACAAACTGTTCATAAAAAAGCAGTTCTTTATTCTTATATTAAAAGACTATCTCAATCCAAAAGGAGTTCAGAATTTGAAACCCTGGAAATACATTGTTGCCATCTGGATGACCGTGGTTATTACGGCAGGTTTTCTTATCCGAATACCGGATATTGCAATTCTGGAACAATCTGCCAGAAACCTATTTCTTCATGTACCCATGTGGTTTACTATGATGGTCATGTTCCTGTTCTCATTCTATTACAGCATCCGCTACTTGAATGACGAAACACTGTTATGGGACACCAAAGCTGAGACAGCAACCGCTGTAGGCCTTCTGTTCGGAATTTGCGGGCTTTTGACGGGATCCCTGTGGGCCCGGTTTACCTGGGGAGCCTGGTGGACATTCTCCGAACCGAGAATGAATTTATCTGCCCTCTCCATGCTGATTTTTGTGGCGTATTTTATTCTGAGAACCGCATTTAATGATCCGGATAAAAGAGCCAAAATCTCTGCAATTTATAACATATTCGGAGTGACCACACTCCCATTTTTACTTTATATTATACCCAGGCAGCTGCCAAGCCTGCATCCCGGTGCTGAAGGGAATCCGGCGTTCAGCGAGATAACCGCTCCAGAGCTCCGATATATTTTCTATCCGGCTATCATCGGTTTTATAGGCCTTGCATTCTGGATTAAGGATATTGTACAGAGGTACAAGGCCCTGAAAGTTGTAACTACTGATAACTTATGAATAGTTCATTAGCACAAGATACCGCGTCATCCGCCGTTGACACGCTGACTCAAAGTTACTCCGGTAAATGGGAAGGCGTGGAAGGTGTAGAACAAACTTCTCAGTTTATACAGTTTATGGCCTCTTATGACCTTATATTTGTCGTGCTGGGAGTGAGCCTGATCATCTGGTTTGTCCTGCTTTTCTACATTATTAAAGTAGATAAAAACGTAACCAAACTTGAACAAACAATTCATACTACCAATGAAACCTAAACTTATTCTCGGGGTGGTAGCCATTGTTGGTTTTACCTCTTTACTAATGTACAATTTTGGTAACAGCATCAGTACCTACGTAAATTTTGAGGAAGCAGTTGACCGAACATCGGCGCATGTGATCGGTACCTGGGATAACACTCTCGATTACGGCTTCTCCAGAGAGACCATGCGTTTTACCTTTCACATGAAGGATGAAGATGGAAATGTTCGAAAGGTGGTCTATCCGCGTCCGAAACCAAATAACTTTGAACAGGCAACGCAACTCGTCGTTATCGGACAGATGAGAAACAATACATTCCATGCCGATGAAATGCTTATGAAATGCCCTTCCAAATATAACGACACCGACCAGCTTGAATTTGTAAATGCCAAAGAAGGTTAATTACCTGTAGTTTTATGATTGCACAAATCGGTAGCTTGCTGCTTAATGTTGCGTTTATACTGACGTTTGTCATCCTGTTGTTTTATGCAGTTTCCTCGTATAAAGGCAACAATCGACTCGAAAAGGCTGCCGGATGGCTGTGGGGAATCAAGGGTATCCTGATCCTGGGTACCTCTGTTGCCTTGATCTACCTGATCATGACACATCAGTTTCAGTACTATTATGTCTGGAACTATACCAGCCTGGATCTGGAAACCCAGTATCTTTTCTCTGCTTTCTATGGCGGCCAAGAGGGTAGTTTTCTACTCTGGACCCTCTTTTCCACCCTGGTTGGCTTCGGGCTGATCGCATGGACCCGAAAGCCCTATAAAGCCCCGGTCATGTTCGTCATGGCATTGACACAATTCTTTCTGCTCTCAATGATTGTGGGTTGGGATCTGGGAATGTTTAAAATAGGGGCTTCCCCATTCCGGACGATCGCACAGGAGATGCCGAATGCCCCCTTCATCCAGGCGAATCCCAATTTCACACCAGCTGATGGCTCCGGGCTGAATGACCTTTTGAAAAGTCCGTGGATGATGATTCATCCGCCTATTATCTTCCTTGGCTTCTCCCTCATGACGGTTCCGTTCGCCTTTGCGATAGCCTCTCTGTGGACCCGAAAATACCACGAATGGATACGGCCTGCACTTCCCTGGACCCTCGGTGCAAACCTCTGTCTGCTAACTGCCATATTTCTTGGCGGATACTGGGCCTATGAGACGCTCTCATTCGGAGGATACTGGGCGTGGGACCCTGTGGAGAACGCATCGCTTGTGCCCTGGTTGGTCGGTACTGCCGGAATCCATGCAATGATCATCCAGAGGAAAAGCCAGAGAGCTCATAAAGCGGCACTCTTTTTCGCAATCCTGGCATATATATTCATCATCTACCAGGTATTTCTGACCCGTTCTGGTGTGCTTGCTGATCAATCAGTCCACAGTTTCGTCGATCTGGGCCTGTACAATCAGCTGCTGATTTTTATCCTGGTCATTGCAGGAATGGGGATCGGATTCTACCTCTACAGATATCGGGATCTGCCTACTCCGGAAACAGAATCCAAGATTCTGAGCAAGGAATTTTTCACATTTACAGGAGCGATACTGCTCTTCATTCTCGGCATGGTCATTATTATCGGTACCAGCTCACCGATTCTGGGTAAGCTCTTTGTTCCCAACCCGACACCTCCCGAGATTAGCTTCTACAACAGCTGGAGCATGCCCCTGGCTATCATCATTGCATTGGCAACGGTCATCGGCCAGTATCTGTTCTGGGAAAAGCATGACTGGGAAAGTCTGGCCGGATCTCTGGTGATGCCTCTGATCCTGACCTCTATCGTGACTATTCTTTCGATCGTTCTGGGAGATGTCCGGGACCTCTATTACATGATCTATCTATTTGCAGGGTGGTTTGCCGTGATAGGGAACGGAACGGCCCTGATCAAACTGATCAGGAAGAATCCGGCATTGACGGGGGGTGCTGTCACTCACATCGGATTTGGTGTATTGCTCATTGGAATTCTGGCATCTTCGGTCTATACAGAACCCCTGCTTGATGAGCTGGTCAGGAATCATAATCAGCGTGTGATGGCGGGAGAAGTATTTGATGAGGAGGGATTCCCTGTGACACAGGGTATTGAGCTGTTTCAGCTGGAGATCAACAAACCGAGTCTGATCAACGATAAATATATGGTCACGTACGAGGGTTATGAACTTTCCGACTCTCCCCGGCTTGGCCAGCAGACCTACACTTTGAAATTCGAACCTGTTGATGGAAGCCCGGCTTTCTACATGTATCCGATCGTTTATCCTATGCTGACAACGCTTGGGCCGGATAATATCGAATGGTCGGTAGAACCCCATGTGCGTTCCGGACTTTTGAGTGATATCTATCTCTACGTTTCAGGGAGCCAGTATGTGGAGAGACAGAATGAAAACTATCTTAAACGCAATCGGGCGGCCGGCCTGCAACCGGTATCGGATAGCGAAGAGGGAGCGGAGGATGAAATTCAAAAGATTGAGCTCAAGAGCGGTGAATCTGTTCAGTCGGGGCCCTTTACCATCTCTTTTAAAAACTTTGTGCCTGCAAGTGCCGAGTCCGTACCTGAGAATACCCAGATCGGTATTCGCGCGCTGCTCAACATAGAGCATGAACCCAGCGGCACAATATATGAAGTAGAACCGCTGTTCGCCGTATATACGGAGAATGGGGAGAGCTTTACCTACTCACCGCCCCTGCATGTGGAGCAGTGGAATTTTGATGTTCAGTTTACAAGTATCATACCTGATGCGGATGCCATTGAAATCTCAATTGCGGGCCTGGATGAGGATTTCGAAGAGGAGTGGATCGTCGTGGTCGCCGAGCAAAAGCCATTTGTCTCTGTTGTATGGCTGGGTACATTCATGCTGATGGCGGGATTCAGTATTTCGATCATGCGTCACTGGAAACGAGAGAAAAGAGCCTCTGACAAATATAAGTTGGAGAACGCTAAAGCGGAGTCCTGATTCGGGCTAAAGCTTGAGAGCCAAACCGATTCAATCTTCTTGAGCCCTCTATAAAGCCGGTTTCAGGAGGTCAGCTGCGCTGTCGCCTCGTTCTCTTTTTCAGCAGAAGCTCCACTCATGATAACGGGGTTCTTCGGGGGAGGGGATCTCTTATCCCTCCTCCTTTTTCTTCAACTCGCCACGCTCTTTATCATACCATCTGTAGAAGCAGGATCGCCTGAACTTGCCTGCTGAATTTCGCGTATGGCAAGACCCTTCCCCCGAAAGAGACACTTTGTAAATCAGTGCATCCTGATCGCAATCAACCAGAATTTCCTTTATTTTCAGTTCATTTCCCGAAGTTTCACCCTTGACCCATAATCTCTTCCTGCTCGTGCTCCAAAAGGCGGCTTTGCCAACAGAGAGAGTCAGATTGAATGCTTCCTGATTGGTGTAGCCGAGCATCAGGATCTCGTTGCTTTGATGATCCTGAACGATGACAGGCAAAATTCCGCCTCTTTTCTCAAATTGCAAAGCGAGTTGTCTGGTCTCTTCCAGATCGGTAGGTGCCGTCATGGTGTAATTCTTATAAGATTGGAATTGCGGTTGAATGAATGTAAGGTCCGGCTGTAAAATACGCCATTCTGTGGAAAAATGTCTGGCTCATGTTCGGCCTCAGATCGCACAATCCACGATTACAGATGGCATCAAGCGGTTCAAATCCAGGCCTGACTACTTTCAGTACAACGTACCGTCTGGACAGTTAAGGAGAGTGATGGAACTTTTAGGAGAATCTGGTGAAAGGAGATGAGAGAATAGGTGGCGTTAAATAAAAATAAGATTCTTCGTTGTAGAATCATCCGGTAATACCGTATATTGACGATCTCAAATTTGATACGACAACCTGTCTTATCAGCTTTTGCCTCGGTGGCGGAATAGGTAGACGCGTTGGACTTAAAATCCAATTGG
>Ga0209487_1001371_pt1 | contig 20644 bp, 22 predicted proteins | sample Poulit2012_FD_187524 | JGI IMG/M metagenome (GOLD analysis project Ga0209487, IMG submission 187524) | Agricultural soil microbial communities from Georgia to study Nitrogen management - Poultry litter 2012 (SPAdes) (version 2) | ecosystem: Environmental > Terrestrial > Soil > Agricultural land...
GCTCTAGCATAAATCCCTAAACTAAAGAAGTAACCAAACGTATAAGGGAAGTTATAGAAAGGTACACCTGTACTATAAAAATGCAATTTAGCTGCCCAGAACATTGGGTGATAAGTATCTAAGGCATCCTCATAAGCTTCTTTTTGCGCTTCTAGCATTAACTCAGAAAGACGTTTCGCAGAAACGATCCCTTTTTGTCTTTCTTCATGGAAGTGTTTTTCAAAGATATAACGAGCATGGATATTCATCATCATTGTTGCACTGCGAGAAACCTTTTCATCTAATAAACTAATTTTTTCAGCTTCAGAATCTGCATTAGCAATTGTTGCATCGGAAACAACGAGTTCTGCAAAAGTTGAAGCTGTCTCTGCAACGTTCATTGCATATTTTTGGTTTAAAGTAGGTAAGTCACGTAAAACGGAGCTATGGAAAGCATGTCCTAATTCATGAGCAAGCGTTGAAACATTGTCTGAACTTCCTGAAAAAGTCATGAAAATACGGGATTGTTCAGATTCTGGAAGATTTGAACAGTAACCACCAGGTCTTTTTCCTGGGCGATCTTCTGCCTCAATCCATTGTTCTTCAAAAGCTCTTTTTGCTAAACTGGCCATTTTAGGACTAAAAGATTCAAAGTTTTCAATGATAAAATCGGCAGCTTCTGTAAATGAATATTCTTTTTCTTCAAAATCTCCGACGTTTACAGCAGCTGTAACATCAAGCCAACTAAGCTTATTTAAATTCAATAATTTAGCTTTTCGTTCAAAATATTCAACGATTTTTCCTTTATTTGCGGAGATCGTATCCCACATAGCATTTAATGTTTCATTTTCCATACGATTATACTCTAAAGGAGGCTCCATATAATCTGTTATATCGTGAGCTTCGTAATTACTTAAACGGAAGCCAGCTAAATGATTTAAAGTATTCGCAAAAAGATCTGCTTTTTCCGCCCAAGTAGTTTCCCAGGCTTCAAGCATTTCAGCGCGTTTTTCTGGATTTCTTTCAGCGTTCATTTTATTTTCAGCTTGGCCGGCTGAGTACACATTCACTTTTCCATCTTCTTCAAAAGGAACTTGAATCGTTGCTACTAATTCATTGTACATGTTGCCCCAACCTTGGAATCCATCAATTGAAAGATTATTAATTAATTCTTCTTCTTCAGTTGTTAATAGTTTTTGAGCTTGCTCTCTGATTTCCTTTAGAGGAAATGCGCTTTGCTTAAACGGTTCTTGCTCTACTAACTGCTTAAAGTTCTCCTCAGAAATATCACTTACTTTCTTTTGGAAAATAACCAAGCTATTCGAGAGGTTTTTTGATAGATTAGCGACTAAATTAAGATTTGTACGAGCAGTTGTGTCATTTACATCAGCAGAAGACAGACCTGAAATAAACGTACGTGTCTCACCAATTCCTTTTTCTAGTGTTTCTCGTTCAGATAATATCGTTTCAAATTCTTTAAAATCAGGAGCATCCGTTTCTACATTCCAATGATTTACTAATTCATTAAAGTTTTTTAGCTCATCCTCTAATTCTGAAACTTTATCATAAAATTGCGGTGAATCGCTTCCTCCAGCGAAAACACTCTCCATATCCCAGGTATTTTGATAAACCATAAATACATTCCTTTCTTTCATTTTCTTTTAATATTATCATTTTACATAAAAAAGATACAAAAAACGAATAATCTCAGTTAGAATAGAGAAGAATTTAATTTCTATATGATATAGGATGGTTTTTATGCAAAGGAAAACAACAACAAAAGATCATTTTTATTTGGCAATGCCTTTTTTAATCATGGGACTCTTATACTGGAGTTCTTCTATGACTGCCGAAACCCAAAGTTTAACATCTCCATTGGAAACAATTCTAGCTGGGCGACCTTTTGAAAATTTTCTCGCTCAATTTCAGTTTGAATATGGTGGAAGCATCGTTTCAATTCAAAGTTCCGATTATTTTTCGTTTATTGAATTTTTTATTCGAAAAGCTGCTCACTTCTTTAGCTATTTTTTTCTAGGATTCTTTTGGGTTTTAGGGTTAAAGAAGAGAGTCCGAGAAGACTGGTTAATCATTATTTTATCTATACTACTTTGTATAGGTTATGCTTCTTTTGATGAATTACGTCAAAGTTTCAATCCGGGACGGACAGGACTAATGGCAGATGTTATTTTGGATACGGCTGGAGCTGTGGTTGGAGTTGGAATGGCATGGTTACTAACCGAAAGAAAAGTGATTAAATAATATTCAAAATAACTTCACATATATTTATTTTAATTTATATATATTTTTATTTATATTAATTGTACTATAGATAAATACTGAAAAATAAAAAACAGGAGGGATACTATGGGACCAAAAAACGACAAACAAAGGCCGAGTATTCAATCAGAATTTCGAACAGAATTAATTTTAACGCCAGATGCTATCAGAAGGGCGTCTGGAATTATTGTTAATGGTAGAAGGTATAAATCTTTCTTATTTTCTTCGGATGTAGCAACGATTATGTATACAGATGCGGATGCAATATTAGCCGTTTATCCATATACACCACATCCTTCAATTATAAAAGCTCTAAGCCTAGTGGCGCCAGCTCCATTAGCTGCTGGAGTTGGGGGAGGAGTTACACAAGGCCCTCGTTCTGGAATTATTGCTCAATTTGCGGATGCTTATGGGTGTATGGCGGTTGTTTTAAATGCGGCAGCAGGTGTGGACACTGTCAAAGCTGTTCGGGCTGTAGTAGATATTCCGATTATTTATACGGTCATTTCGGATTATCAAGAACTAGATGAATATATTGAGGCAGGAGTATCTATTTTAAATATAAGTGGAGCAAGAGAAACCACTAAAATTGTAAAACATGTGCGTGCTTTGTACCCAGATATCCCCATTATTGCAACAGGCGGAAAGAAAGATGAACATATTATAGCGACCATTGAAGCTGGAGCAAATGCGATTACATATACTCCACCAACTACACAAGCCGTTTTTCAAAAAAATATGGACAAATATCGTAAAGATATTTTAAAAGAGTATGAAGAAGAACATCCAGAAGAGTTTAAGCAATGAGAACGGCATTAAATTCAGCCCCTATTCAAAAAGAGGATAAAATCTGTTATAATAGGGATGTCTGTGAGGATAATTAGATTTAAGGAAGTGAAGAAATGGCCGGACATTCAAAATGGAATAATATTAAAGAACGAAAAGGCGCTCAAGATAAAAAGCGTGGAAAAATATTCCAAAAATTAGTAAAAGAAATATACCAAGCTGCTAAAGATGGTGGGCCAGATCCAGAAATAAACGCAGCATTACGTTTAGCAATGGATAAGGCAAAAGCGAATAACATGCCAAATGATAACGTAGATCGTGCAATTAAGCGTGCAACAGATCCAAGCGAAAGCGCAAATTATAATGAAATTGTATACGAAGGGTATGGACCTGATGGAGTAGCTGTTTTAGTAGAAACTCTGACAGATAACACAAACCGTACAGGCTCAACAGTTCGTGTAGCATTTGATCGTAATGGGGGTTCACTTGGCGAAAAAGGGTCTGTTAACTATATGTTTGACCGTAAAGGATATATTGCGATTGAACGAGAAAATTTAGACATTGATGAAGATACTATGTTATTAAGTGCGTTAGAAGCTGGGGCTGAAGATTTAGAAACTTCAGATGAAGTCTTCGAAATTTATACAGCAGGCTCTGATTTTGCTCAAGTCCGAGACGCGTTGGAAGCTGATTTTGAATTAGCTCAAGCAGAATTAACAATGGTACCAAGTATGTTTGTTCCTTTAAGTGAAGAATCAAAAGAGACATTTTTAGGGCTAATTGAGGCATTAGAAGATAATGATGACGTAAATGACGTTTATCATAATGCAGACATTGATTAAACTTTTTAAATAAATATATTTTAAATACTGAAATCTGTTAATTATAGCAGATTTCAGTATTTTTTTGTTTAAAATGCAAAAAAATAAAATAATTTCGTTGATTTTCGAAATTTTCGCAAATTATATATATAGGACCATTTTTAGTGAGCAAATAAAAAATGATGAGGCTGAGTATATGGCTATAGAATCTTTTGCAAAATTTTTAATTGAAAATGCAAGAGAATATGGAACAAGTGATATTCATATTCTACCGAATAAAGAAATGTATGGTTTATATTTTAGATTAAGTGGACGAATGGAAAGGCAATATACAATTGATGCGGAGGAGGGGAATCGATTAATCTCTTATTTTAAATATTTAGCGAATTTAGACGTTGGAGAAAGAAGAAGACCTCAAAGTGGATCATTACTATATGAACTTACTACAGATGTTTTCCAAGACCTAAGGTTGTCGACCATTTCAAATTATCAAGGGCAGGAATCTCTAGTTATTCGTTTATTAGAAATACAAAATGAAAGATCTTTAGAGGATAGTGCATTGTTGCCACAGGAATTAAATATTATGCGACGTTTAATTGATTATAAAAGTGGCTTGATTTTGTTTTCAGGACCAGTGAATTCTGGCAAAACAACAACAATGTATCAACTAGTCCGGAATCGAATGAAAAATTCAAGAATGCAGGTAATTTCGATAGAGGATCCCGTAGAAATTAAAGAAGATAATTTCTTACAGATCCAAGTAAACGAAAAAGCAGGAAACTCTTATGAGGAGTCTTTAAAAGCTAGTTTAAGACATCATCCCGACGTCATTATTGTAGGCGAGATTCGAGATGAGGAAACAGCTCGTATGGCGATTCGTGGTGCACTGACTGGACATTTGATTATTGCGAGCGTACATGCAAAAAATGCGGAGGGAGTTGTTGCTCGGATGTATGAGCTTGGGATTTCTTTTGAAATGCTTCAACAAACTATTCTTGCTATCGTGTTTCAAAAATTAGTACCTATTTATTGTAGTTTATGTGAAAGGAGTTGTCAGCTCTATTGCACACATTATCCTATCAATAATAAACGAGCAGCACTATATGACGTTCTAACAAGTAAAGAAATTCAGACGATGGACATGAGTGATGTAAATCATTCAAAAAGCAATCGTTCAAGAAGTTTTAATCAATTATTGAAGAAGGTGTTAACGTATGGATTTATCTCTGAAGAAGTTTACTATCAATATTACATCCCGTGAACAACCAGATGAAAAGGGAGTGTTTTTAAAGCGATTAGGAACATTGCTTGAAGAAGGATATTCAATCAAAGATGCTTTAGCTTTTTTATTAAAAATTGAAAAAAATGCAACAAAAGAGTGGATAAAAATGATTCAAAAAGGCATGCTCATGGGAAATGCTCTCCATGAAGAATTAGACAATCTTGCTTTCCCAACAAAAACTTGTGCGCAGATTTATTTTGCTTCTCACTATGGTGATTATGGTCAAACAATTATTCGTTGTGGTGAACAGTTATTGCAAGAGCTGGAAAAGAAAAAGAAATTACGTTCATTATTAACTTATCCAATCTTACTATTAGTTTTTTTGTTTGGCATGTTACTTATGATGCGTTTTTTAATTCTTCCTCATATGGAAGTGTTATTTACTAATTTTGAAACGACAACAACTATGTATTCAAACGGAGTCGTTCGTTTTATCTATTACTCTCCACAAATTATTATAGGGACAAGCTGTATAGTACTTTTAGGCCTATGGCTACTTAAATGGAAGCTTCAGAAAGGCACAGTGATTGATGGGATTACTTTCTTTATTAAACAGCCTTTTTTAACTCATTATTTAAAAGATTATTGGACATCATTCTTTTTTCAAGAATGGGGGTATCTTTTCAAAAATGGTTGTAGCTTTCAAGAAATCATCATGATTATGCAAGGAGATGATGCTTCTAAATTATTACAAGAAACAGGAGCCATTTTATCAAAACAAATGGAATTAGGAAAAACAATTAATGAATCTTTAGAAGAGTTGCCTTTCTTTCACGAGGAAGGATTAATGGTGGTCACACATGGAGAAAGTTTAGGAAAACTAAGTACAGAAATGCTGGTATACGCTTCTTACTGTGAGAGTGAGTTTAATAATCGTATAGAAAAATTAATGAGTAAACTACAGCCCATTATTTTTAGCTTTATTGCAGTGATGATTATCGCAATTTATGCTTCATTGATGCTACCAATATTTTCACTAATGGAAGGAATTTAAAAATGAAAAAAATACTAAGAAAACTAAGATTAGAAGATGGTTTCACACTTTTAGAAATGTCAATTGTCATTCTAATTGTAGCAGCTTTACTACTTTTAATTATTCCAAATGTCAGTAAAGTAAATGATACAACAGATAAAACTACAGGAGAAGCTGCGGTTAGTACTGTAGAAACACAAATTATACTTTATAAAATGGATGGTTCTAATCTCAGTGAAGATGATATTTTACAAGAGCTCCTTGAAAATTCTGAAATTACGCAACCACAACTCGATGCTTATAATGAACATAAAAATAATGAATAGAAGAAGGTCATACGATGAAATCAAAAGAGGATGGCTTTACTTTAATTGAACTGGTATTTATTTTAATGATTATTTCTATTCTATTATTATTTCCAGTCTTGTCTGTTCAACGAACCATTGAAAATACACAGATTGATCTATTTTTTCGGGACCTTACTTCAAAAATTACACAAATACAAAGCCATGCAATACTTTACGATCAAACAACGAATGTACAATTTTATCCACAGAATAATGCGATTCGTTTTCGAGTAGTTGATGCTAATGTTCAAGAGGATGTACTTAGAGATATTTGGATAGTAGATAGTCCATATTATGAATTAAGTGGAACTTCTATCAAAGATTTCACTTTCAAAAAGGGAACGGGCAATATTTCAAGGTCTGATCGTATTTACATTAATACGACAAAAAGAAATTATGAATTAGTTTTCTTAATGGGGAGTGGTCGTTTTGAAATTCGTGAAAGATAATGAAGCAGGATTTTTACTACTAGAAAGTTTAGTGACTTTAGGAATGATTGCTTCAATTATTCTATTTATATACCCTAATATCGTAAATTGGATGTCTATTCTTCAAGAAACAAAAAACAATGTGGAAATAAGCCGAGTGTTTTATGAACACTCAATGGATTGGAAGGCTACGAAGTCATTTAATAATAAAAGTAATGGCTACAATGTTCAATCTAGTGAAAGTTTACTTAGAGTCACAAAGAATGATCGAAAGATCGAGGTTATTATTTATGAATCTGAATTTGAATAATGAATCAGGTTTTACTTTACTTGAAGCGCTGATTGCTTTGATGATGACCTCTTCTATTTTACTGTTGTTAGTTGGCAGTTTATTACAAGCTAATACAATTAATCAAAAAGTTATAACGAATTCTCAACACTATCAAGAAACGAAAAACACAGTAGCGGGCGATCGACAAATTGAATGGCATCTATTTTTAAATCAACTTGAAAATTATTTACAAGACAGTTTCAATCCGATAGCTAATAATGGACATTTAGAAGTAAGTGAAATCGATGAAAAGACAAATCGTCTCATTCAAGTCGTTTATAGACAACCAGACAGCGGCAGTAGAAGATCCATTCTTCAATATAAAAACAACGGAAATATTCGAATGTTAACAGGTGTTGAGAGACCTGAATTTATTGTGGAAGAAGATTGGCTGACCTTAAATTTTAAATTTCGAAATGGTGAAATATATACAGGAAGGATTTGGGTAGAGAGTTGGGCAGAAGAAGACAATGGTTAGCACATTTTAAAGGTGAACAAGGGTATTTATTAATTTCAACTTTATTCTTTTTAATGTTTTCAGGACTTTTTTCTCATTCAATCATAAAAATATCTGGTAACCAAATTATGCAATTGAGACAATTTTCTACGTCTTATCATGCTAAAGGGGCATTAAATATGAGTGAAGAATTATTAAAAACATATATAGAAGAAAACAATGACATACCCGAACAAGGACAAATAAAAACTTCTATTGGTAATGTTGAAATAAATAAAGAATCAGAAAAACTTTTTCAATTAACCATTACTTTAGAAAACAATCAGGAAATTTCTAAAGATGTTTCGATAAAAACGAATAAGTCAGAAGAAGATTTGGAAAAAGATGAAGGCAAACAAATGGAGAAAGCGGATGAAGAAGATGTAATGGATTCAGAAGATAAAATACAAGATAAAGAAACTTAAATATTTAAAAAAATCATATACACTAAAAATGGCTTCTCTATTTCTGAGGAGTCATTTTTTGTGAATGAACGAGATGTTTTACATTCTATAATTTATAATTGACCAAGGTATATTTATTACATTTAATTTGCTATAATTAGGGGTAGCTTGATAATTATTTAGAAGTAGATATTGCGAGAAAGGTGAATACAATGAAACGAGTAGATAATGTAAGGGCAAAGCTAGAAGATTACGGTGTGGATGCTTTATTAGTCACAAATATGTATAATGTTAGATATTTAGCAAACTTCACAGGTACAACAGGTCTAGTTGTTATTACAAAAGAGAATGCTTATTTTGTAACTGACTTTAGATACACAGAACAAGCAGAAGAACAAGCAGAAGGCTTTGAAATCGTAAAAAATGAAGGTTTGATTTACGAAGAAGTTGCTAAAATAGTTAAAAATGATCAAATTAAAAACTTAGGTTTTGAAGAAACAAATATTACGTACGCTACATACACAAAGATTAATGAAATAATCGATTGTGAATTAAAACCTGTAACAGGTTTAATTGAGAAGCTTCGTGAAGTGAAAACGGAAGAAGAAATTGATATTATTCAAGAAGCAGTAAATATTGCTGAAAAAGCTTATGATTATATTTTAGGTTTCATAAAACCAGGCATCACTGAAATAGAAGTTGCAAATGAATTAGATTTTTACATGCGTAAATTAGGAGCAACGGGCGTATCTTTTGATACAATTGTTGCAAGCGGTGTTCGTTCAGCCATGCCTCACGGTGTAGCAAGTGATAAGGTTATTGAAGTGGGAGACATGGTAACCATTGATTTTGGTTGTTACTATAAGGGTTATGCTTCAGATATGACTCGAACATTTGCTGTTGGTGATCCAGGAGAAAAAATGAAAGAAATTTATGAAATTGTGTACCAAGCAAATAAAAAAGTAACAAAAGCTGCAAAAGCTGGTATGACTGGCGCTGAATTAGATGCAGTTGCTCGTGATTATATCACTGACCATGGATATGGCGAAGCTTTTGGACACACAACCGGACACGGGATTGGTTTAGAGGTTCACGAAGGACCAGCAATTAGTTTTCGCAATGAGGAAAAATTAGTTGTAAATAATGTTATTACGAATGAACCGGGTATTTATATTCCAGGACTTGGTGGAGTTCGTATTGAAGATGATTTAGTGATCACTGAAGATGGAAACTTCAATTTAATGTCTTCATCTAAAGAATTAGTGATTATTGAACCAAATATCTAATTTTTTCTATAAAAACAATGAAAATATATTTTAGAGAATTGTTTTTCATTTGTGACTTTAGTAAAAAGAGATTATTCATGGTAAAATATAAATCGAATAAATAACCGACGAAAGTGTGATTAAATGATTTCATCAAATGATTTTAAACGAGGACAAACAATTATCTATAATGATAATATTTGGCGCGTTTTAGAATTTCAACACGTAAAACCAGGGAAAGGACAAGCTTTCGTACGTTCTAAATTAAAAAACTTACGTACGGGTGCAAATCAAGACGTAACTTTCCGTGCAGGAGAAAAAGTAGAGACTGCACATATTGATACAAATGCTATGCAGTATTTATATGAAAATGATGGAATGCATATGTTTATGGATACTACAACATATGAGCAAATTGGTATTCCAACTGCACAAATTGAAGATGAATTACAATTCTTAAAAGATGGTATGGTAGCAGATGTTGTTACTTACGAAGGTGAAGTAATTGGTGTTCAATTACCACCAAAAGTGAATTTAGAAGTCGTTGCAACTGAACCAGGAATTCGTGGTGACACTCAAAGTGGTGGTTCAAAACCAGCTACCTTAGAAACAGGTGCAGTAATTACAGTGCCGTTGTTTGTTAATAAAGGTGATGTTTTAGAAGTAAATACTGAAGATGGCACATATAGCTCGCGAGTATAAATAATTGTTAATGAAGGGGGATATACAATGATTGGAACTTCGAACACAAATAATCCATTTGGAGAGATTAAGATTTCTACAGAAGTTTTAGAAGTAATTGTTGGATTTGCAACTCTTGAAGTAGATGGTGTTTATGGAATGAGAGCAAATTTAACAAGTGATCTAAAAACGATTTTCGGTCGTAGTGAACATACTAAAGGAGTATCGCTTCAAGCAGACGAATTTGGTATATCTGTTGATATCTACTGCTATTTTGATTATGGCGTAAATGTACCTTATACTGCTCAAAAAATTCAAGAGAATGTAAAAGAGCAAGTTTTCCATATGACAGAAATTGAATTAGATGAAGTTCATGTTCATATTGTAGGGATTATTCCAGAAGAAACAACAGCAATTAATGTATTAACTGCTAGCGATTTAGAATTAGGAGAAGAGATCTAGTGATGACCGTAAGACGTACAATTCGAGTAAAAGCATTTCAAGCTTTGTTTCAGTTAAATAATAATTTTCGTATTACTACAGAACAAGCAATTAGATATGCACTTACTTATTCTCTGAATAAAACAGAGGAAGAAATTGATAATTTAGAAGCTATGAAAACAATACTTCCTGTTGAAAATGTTAGTGATAAAATGGCTTCAGAAAACTTAGCATATTTAACAGATTTAGTGACTGGTGTAAAAGAACATCAAAAATTCTTAGATGAACAGCTTGAAAAACGATTAAAAAATTGGACACTTCAGCGCATTGAAGTAACAAATCTATTAATTCTACGACTTGCTGCTTATGAATTGTACTTTCACGAAGAAATTGATCCAAGTATTGTGATAAATGAAGCAATAGAGATGACTAAGTCCTTTAATAATGACAATGCGAGTAAGTTTGTTAATGGAGTGCTTCAAGGAATTTTAGATAAAAAAGAAGCCTAAACTGGCTTCTTTTTTCTTTTGGATATTTTTTACATATTAACCTATAATGCACGAAGGGAGGGATAATGTGGAGCAATACTTAACCGTTTCACAATTAACAAAATATATTTCGAGAAAGTTTGAATATGATCCTTATCTTGAACGAGTTTATTTAAAAGGTGAAATTTCGAACTATAATCCTAGAAGAAGAGGTATGCATCAATACTTTAATTTAAAAGATGAAAATTCAATTATTTCTGCTGTGTTATTTGCAGGAGCTGCTCGTAAAATTAAATTTGACCCTGAAGATGGGATGAGCGTAATGATTTCTGGCCGAGTTTCCGTGTATGAACGAGGTGGAAATTATCAAATCATCATAGATTCAATGCAACCGGATGGTATAGGAGCCTTATATTTAGCTTATGAACAAACGAAAGAAAAACTAACTAAAGAAGGTTTATTTGCGGATTCTCTTAAGCAACCTATTCCAAAATACCCTAAAAGAATCGGTGTTATTACAAGTCAAAGTGGAGCTGTAATCCAAGATATTTTGACGACTGTAAAAAGACGTTTTCCGATTACTGAAATAGTCCTTTTTCCAACAGTTGTTCAAGGTGAAAAATCAGCAGATTCAATTGTTGAAAATATTGAAAGAGCCGAAGCAAAAGAAGATATCGATATAATTATCATCGGACGAGGTGGGGGTTCATTTGAGGATCTATTTTCATTTAACGAAGAGAAAGTGGTCCGAGCAATTGCAAATGCAAAAACGCCTATTATCTCTTCTGTAGGTCATGAAACAGATACAACACTAACTGATTTAGTTGCAGATTTACGTGCACCAACACCTACAGCTGCGGCAGAATTAGCTGTACCGGTTTTATCTGATGAAATTTTGAAACTAGAAGAATATAATCAACGTCTTGTGCGAGCATTTTACGCAAAAACTCAATATTTAACAGGTCAACTAACAAAAGCAACGAATTCAGTTATTTTTAGACAACCTGAGAGGCTTTATGATGGATATTTGCAGAATGTGGATCAACTTGAAACAAAATTAATCAATGAAATTGAATCTTACTTAAAAGATTATAATCAATCCATTCAATTGATGGATCAGCGTCTAAAGAGTTTTCCTATAAAATCTTATATTCATGAAAAAGAAACGATAGTGGATTATTCGATACGAAACTTACAACAAGCATTGAATGTTTATTTGAAAGAAAAAAGCTTCAGATTAAATCAATCCATTCAAGGTTTAGAGCATCTTTCACCGCTGAAAATTCTAGCTCGTGGTTATGCTGTTGTTGAAAGTGATGAACAATTAGTGCGTTCAATAGAAGATGTGAACGAAGGAGAACAGATAGACATTCAATTAAATGATGGAAAAATACATGCTTTAGTAGAAAGTATTTCTGAAAAAAAGGAGTGATTAGATGACTAAAAAAGATAAAACATTTGATGAATCTTTAGCAGAATTAGAAAAGATAGTCGCTAAATTAGAACAAGGGGATGTTCCCTTAGAAGAAGCCTTAGATAAGTTCCAAGAAGGAATAACATTAAGCCGCGACTTAAAGAAAACCTTGCAGGATGCAGAAGAAACACTTGCAAAAGTCGTAACAGAAGAAGGAAACGAAGAAATTTTTGAAGAAGAATAATATTCTAAAGAAAAGTGGTGAAATGATGGAATTTAAAGCATTTACTGAAAAGTATTTAAATGATTTTAATACATACTTATTAAGTCATATACAAAATAAAAGTGGAACATCGTTAGAAAAAGCAATGAATTATTCGCTTGATGCAGATGGCAAAAGACTACGCCCCCTTTTATTACTTGCAGTTTTAGACTCATTTAATGTACCTGTTAATAAAGGATATCCTGCAGCTTCTGCTTTAGAAATGGTACACACCTATTCATTAATTCATGATGATTTGCCTGCGATGGATAATGATGAATTACGCCGAGGAAAGCCAACAAATCATATTCAATTTAATGAAGCAACGGCGATTTTAGCTGGTGATGCTTTGTTGACCCTTGCTTTTGAGGTGCTTACGAAAAGCCAGTTAACTTCTGAAATTAAAATTGCTTTGGTCGAAAAACTAGCAAAAACTTCTGGTTATGAAGGGATGGTTGGTGGACAACAAGCAGATATTGATGGCGAAGAAGCAGAATTAAACCTAAAAGAGATCGAAAGTATTCATTTTAGAAAAACAGGGGCTTTAATTGAAATGGCTACAGTATCTGGAGGTTTAATTGCGGAAAAACCTGAAGAAGTTTTAAATAAATTAACTGAATTAGCTGAAGAAATAGGAATTGCTTATCAAATTCGCGATGATATCTTAGATGTAGTCGGTAGTGAAGAAGAGTTAGGAAAAGGAGTAGCGACAGATGCTGCTCTTGGAAAGAGTACTTATCCTTCCTTACTAGGATTAGATGGCGCCTTTTCAGCTTTGAATAAACGATTAGAGACATCAGAAGAAATTATACATTCTATTGCCAAAATGGATGAACAATTTCAAACAGATTTGTTGATGAGCTTTGTTCATCAGTTAACACTTGAGGAGTATAAGTAAGTGAAGAAAAAAAGAGTGGATGAATTACTACTTGAGCAAAATTTAGTAGAATCTAAAAAAGATGCTCAGGCACACATTTTAGCGGGGAAAGTATTTACAAAAAAGGAAGTTAAAATTTTAACGGCTGGTGAGAAGCTTCCAACGAATACTGAACTTTATATTAAAGGACAAGAAAAAAAATATGTTAGCCGTGGTGGTTTAAAATTAGAAAAAGCTATTGGCACTTTTAATCTTGAACTGAAAAATAAAGTTGTATTAGACATCGGAGCCTCTACTGGAGGGTTTACGGATGTTTCTTTAAAGAATGGTGCTAAGCTTGTTTATGCATTAGATGTAGGGACCAACCAATTAGCTTGGGCACTTCGAACCCATGAAAAAGTAGTTGTAATGGAGCAAACAAATTTTCGTCATAGTCTTCTAACGGATTTCAAACAAGGGCAACCAGACTTGGCGACGATTGATGTTTCCTTTATTTCTTTAGAACTTATTTTACCTCCACTGTATGACATCTTAAAAGATCAGGGAGAGGTCGTTGCGTTAATCAAGCCTCAATTTGAAGCTGAAAAAGAAGATGTAGGAGAAGGTGGAATAGTAAATAATTCAGATGTTTATCAATCAGTATTAGTGAATATTTTAGACTATGCTGAAGATTTATCCTTTGCCTTACAAGGTTTAACTCTTTCACCAATTACAGGCACTAAAGGAAATATCGAATTTTTAGTTTATTTCATAAAAAATGGCTCAGAAAAGTCAAACTCAAAAGAATTAATTCAAGAAGTAATGAAAAGTTTTGAGAAATGAATGCTTTAATTTATAAAGAGGTATGAATAAAACGTGTTAGGAGGGAACATGTGCTACTCGAATTGCATATTCATAATTTTGCAATCATTGAAGATATTTCATTAGAATTTCATAATGGAATGACGGTACTGACGGGAGAAACAGGGGCTGGAAAATCAATTATTATTGATGCAGTTAGTTTATTAGCTGGCGGTCGAGGTTCTGCAGATTTTGTACGGCATGGCACGAATAAGTGTACATTGGAAGGACACTTTACAATGCCAAATAATAAGGGGCTTAATCAGTTGTTGGAAGTAGAGGCAATTGAAGCAGACCCAGAGTTATTAGTTATTCAACGTGAAATTTATCAAAATGGTCGTAGTGTTTGTCGCGTAAATGGATCTATTGTAACAATTTCTAGGTTAAAAGAAATTGGCTCCTATTTAATTGATATCCATGGTCAGAATGAACATCAAGAATTGATGCAGCATGAAAATCATATTCATTTATTGGATCATTTTGGAAAAGAAAAAATAAAGAGTTTATTGGACGATTATGAAACAACTTACAATGAATATCGAACAGTTTTGAAAAGATACAATGATTGGCAAGATAAAGAACAGGAACTGGCTCAAAAAATAGACATTTTACGTTTCCAAACAAATGAAATTGAAGAAGCTAATTTAATTCCTGGTGAAGAAGAAGAATTAGAAGAGGAAGAAAGACGATTAACGAATTTTCAAAATATTACAGAAGCTTTAACCATTAGTTACCAAGTCCTTCAAGAAGGTGAACCAAGCGCTCTGGAAATGGTTGGAAAAGCAATGGATGAAATGAGAGATGTAGCAAATGTTGACCAGACTTTAGAAGAAATTTCTGAAACACTCTCGAATTCATTTTATCAATTACAAGAGTTAGCAAGCGAAATATTTAACGAATTAGATCGTCAAGAATACGATGAAAATCGATTAAATGATATAGCAAGTCGCTTAAATCTTATCCAACAGCTAAAAAGAAAGTATGGAAATTCTATTTCTGAAATTTTAGAATTTTATGAACAATCAATGGAAGAATTATCATTGATTGAAGGTGGCGCAAATTCAAAAACTGAATTAGCTGAGCGTTTGAAAGATCTTAAGATAGACCTTCTTACAAAAGGAAAAGCCCTTTCTAAAGAGAGAAGAAAAATTGCGACAAAACTTGAGCAAGCGATTCATGAACAATTACAAGCTTTATATATGGATAAAGTTGTTTTTATTGTTCAATTTAAAAAGGAAGTAAATGAACTGTCTGTTGAAGCAGCAAGTAGAACGGGTTTAGATGATATAGAATTTTATATTTCAACAAATCCTGGCGAGCCTCTAAAACCGTTAACACGTGTTGCATCTGGAGGTGAGCTTTCAAGAATGATGTTGGCTATGAAAACGATTTTTGCACAAGCTCAAGGTATAACGAGTATTATATTTGATGAAATTGATACTGGAGTAAGCGGACGTGTTGCACAAGCGATCGCAGAGAAAATTTATTCGATTTCAGTTCATTCACAAGTTCTATGTATTACACATTTACCACAAGTAGCTGCTATTGCAAATAACCATTTATATGTAAGGAAAACGACACTTGAAGATCGAACAACAACAGAAGCAACAATCCTTCCTGAAAATGACCGAATCGAAGAATTGGCAAGAATGTTGTCCGGAAGTGAAACAACTAAAGCGGCTATTCAAGCAGCTGAGGAGTTAAGAAAGAATGCTCAATTAATGAACGAAAGCCAATAAAAAATATGCTACCTATCGGATGGATCATATTAAAAAACCACGTAGATAAGTAGCATATTGAACATTTTTAAAGAAAACTAAACAATACAGATAAAATTGGTACTAGCATTGCAATGACGACCAAAACAATAATAACTTTAGCTAATTTATTTTTCTTATTATTTTTAGACATATTCCCCACCTTTTCTATTCTATAAAATTGTAGGCGAGGAATAAAAAGTTGTCAAGGAAGTTATGATTTTCTTTTTAATCAATGAGAATATTTGTTATTATTAAAGAGAACACATATGTAAAGGAGAGAATATTTTGAGCAAACAACAAATTGGTGTTATGGGTATGGCGGTTATGGGGAAAAACCTCGCGCTAAATATTGAAAGCCGTGGGTATTCGGTATCTATTTATAATCGAACAACTTCAAAAGCAGAGGCTGTTATTGAGGAGAACTCAGATAAAAATCTACATTTACAAACGACTGTAGAGGAATTTGTAAACTCACTAGAAAAACCTAGAAGAATTATTCTAATGGTTCAAGCAGGTCCTGGAACGGATGCTGTTATTCAACAAGTTTTACCATTTTTAGATAAAGGTGATGTATTAATTGATGGAGGGAACACTTTCTATCGAGATACAATGCGTCGAAATGAGGAATTAGAAGAGTCTGGCGTTTACTTTATCGGTACTGGTGTATCCGGTGGAGAAGAAGGTGCGCTTTTAGGCCCATCTATTATGCCTGGGGGACAAAAAGAAGCATATGATTTAGTGGCTCCTATTTTAGAAAAAATTGCTGCAAAAGCTCCTGCTGACGGTGAGCCAACAGTTACTTATATTGGTCCTAATGGAGCAGGACATTATGTAAAAATGGTTCATAATGGAATTGAATATGGCGATATGCAATTAATTGCTGAATCATATCACATTATGCGCGATTTATTAGAACTTTCAAATGACGAAATAGCAGCAATCTTCAAAGAATGGAATGAAGGCGAACTTGATAGTTTCCTAATTGAGTTAACAGCAGATGCTTTAACGAAAAAAGATCCTGAAACGGATAAACATGTTGTAGACATTATTTTAGACCGTGCAGGAAATAAAGGAACTGGAAAATGGACTTCTCAAAGTGCGCTTGATTTAGGAACTCCTTTACCATTAATTACTGAAGCAGTATTTGCACGTTATATTTCTGCGCTTAAAGATGAACGTGTTGCAGCAAGTAAAGTCCTTGCAAAACCAGAGAAAAAAGAACTGAATATTAATAAAGAAGAAGTCATTGAAGAATTACGAGAAGCTTTATATTTCAGTAAAATTATGAGTTATGCTCAAGGATTTTCACAAATGAGAATGGCTTCAGAAGAGTACGACTGGAATTTACAATACGGTGAAATTGCAAAAATTTGGCGTGCGGGTTGTATTATTCGTGCTCGTTTCTTGCAAAATATCACGGATGCTTATGACCGTAATGAAAATCTTGCAAACCTATTATTAGATGAGTACTTTAATGATATTGCAGAGAAGTATCAACAATCTGTACGTGATATTGTTGGTTTATCTGTCCAAGCAGGTGTACCTGTACCAGCATTCTCATCTGCTATTTCTTACTACGATTCTTATCGTTCAGCACGATTACCAGCAAATATTATTCAAGCTCAACGTGACTACTTCGGCGCACATACGTATGAGCGTGTAGACAAAGAAGGTTCATTCCACTTTGATTGGTATGGCGATAATGGAGAAGAAGACTGGAGTTAATGATTAATAAAACCCAGTTATAAAATGAATATAAAGTTACAGTTAAATATGAGTGTTTCTTAATTATCTTATAGAAACACTCGTATTTTTTTGTGATTAAGTGTAAAATTAATAAGATTTGTAGAAAGTAATTAAATGAAAAAATTCTAATGAATGTTAGTTCACTGTATAAGTAAAAGTGTGCTATGATAGGAATAGAAAATGAGTATGAGATGAAAAATAATTATTTTTGATGAAAATTAATTACGGGGGCTATGAAATGCAGAAAATTTTAATTATTGAAGATGAAAAAAATTTAGCTCGTTTTGTTGAGCTAGAGCTAAACCATGAAGGTATTGAAACAGAAGTTTATCTGGATGGACGATCTGGCTTAGAAGCAGCAGTAGATGAAACAAAACAGTGGGATTTGATTCTATTAGACTTAATGTTACCTGAATTGAATGGGTTAGATGTGGCTCGTCGCATTCGACAAGTGAGTAATGTTCCTATCATGATGATGACAGCACGAGACTCAGTTATTGATCGAGTATCGGGCTTTGACCATGGTGCGGATGATTATATTACAAAACCTTTTGCAATTGAAGAATTGCTTGCACGTATTCGTGCGTTAGGACGTCGCATTAATATTGAACACGAAAAAAATGAAGTCAAGCAATCAACACTCGAATATCGTGACTTAGTTATTGAAAAAGAAAATCGCGTAGTTCGTCGTGATAATACTATTATTGAATTAACTAAACGTGAATATGAATTGCTTGTCGAATTAATGGGTAATTTAAATATTGTCTTATCTCGTGAAGTTCTCCTTGACCGTGTTTGGGAATATGATAAAGAAGCTGAAACGAATATTGTAGATGTGTATATTCGTTATCTACGTAATAAATTAGATAAGCCAGGTGAAGATAGTTATATTCAAACCGTTCGAGGAATGGGGTATGTGATGCGTACATGATGAGAAAATTTAATCGAAAAAAGAATAGCGGTTCAACTGTACGTGTACGTTGGACGATATTAACAATGAGCGTAATTTTTCTAACCTTTTCGATTTTTTCTTATATTTTATTAAATACTTTTCAACGTGTAATGTTGGACAACGAAACAAATGAGATGCGTGATTTATCCGAAGAACTGGTTACTCGTTTTAGTAATCATTACTATCCTTTAACCGAAGAAGATACAACTTCAATGTTGGAAGAACCAGAAATTGAAATTGGTCCCATTCCAGCACCACAATTTCGAATAGAAAAACGGGAAGAGTTTACTCCACCTGTCTCACTAACTAAGGGTGGAATTATCGTAAAAGTTTATGATCCGGATGAATCGTTAGTTTATCAAACAGATAACGAAAGTTTTCGTTTCCTTCCTAGTAATGAACAAAAAGTTTCAGAAATTTCTGGTCCCTATGGAAAAGCACTATCCTTAGTTGAACCTGTTCATTCTACTTATAATGATCGGTTACTTGGCTATGTACAAGTAGTTCAAACGCTTGAAGGCTATCATGAAATGACGGATGATATTAGACAATCCATAGTAATCATTGGTTTAATTGCCTTGGTTTTTAGTTCTGTCATTGGTGGGTTACTCATTAACTCTTTTGTGAAACCTATTACGAATTTAACGACCGCCATGGAGTCCATTCGGCAAAATTTAAATTCTGATGTCCGGTTAAATGAAGGAACAAAAAACAATGAATTTTCTAAGTTAGCGCGTACTTATAATGAGATGGTTGACCTTATGCAGGAGAATATTAAAAACCAAAAAGAATTTGTTGAGGACGTTTCCCATGAATTACGTACTCCTGTGGCCATTGTCGAAGGTCACTTGAAGATGTTAGATAGATGGGGGAAAGAAGATCCTCAGATTTTAGAGGAATCAATTACTGCTTCTTTAACTGAAACTAAAAGAATGAAAACTTTGGTAAAAGAAATGTTAGATCTATCTCGAACAAAAGAAATTGATGTATATTACAAAAATGAAACTACAAATATTATTGAGCTTTTAAAACAACTAATTACGAATTTTAGAATGTTATATCCTGATTTTCAATTTATTGTAGATAGTGACGTAGACAGAGATGTTTTTGTAAATATGTATCGAAATCATCTTGAACAAGTATTTGTAAATATTTTAGATAATGCAGTAAAATATTCGACTGATCGAAAAGAAGTACATGTTTCAATTAGTCTTTCGATAGATCAAGTAGATATAGCGATTCAAGATTTTGGTTCGGGGATTGCAGAAGAGGATTTAAGTAAAATATTTAATCGATTTTATCGTGTAGATAAAGCGAGAAGCCGAGAAAAAGGCGGCACTGGATTAGGTTTACCAATCGTAAAAGAATTATTGGAAAGTTACGGTGGAGAAGTTAAAGTCAGTAGTCAATTGGATTATGGAACAATTTTCCGTATCCATTTACCAATCGTAGATGAAGAAAAGCCAGCTTAAAAATATAATATACAATTTAAAAACTTCTCTAGGTTATTCTGATTGAACAGAACAATTTAGAGAAGTTTTTTATATTGTTTTAAAATTGAAAAACAAAAATCCATGTATGTTTTTAAACACACATGGATCACTTGTTCTTTTTAGATAATTACTCATTGTTTCGACGATTACGTTGTTGTTTACCCGCATTTCGATTACGATTGCGATTGCGGTCTTCATTTGATGCTATTATAGAATCAGCTTCATCTGTTGGTGTGACGTCACGACGTACTCTTCGTTTTCGTTCAATTTTTTTAACAGGTCCCAATTTTTCGCGAATATT
>Ga0209487_1001372_pt1 | contig 20643 bp, 14 predicted proteins | sample Poulit2012_FD_187524 | JGI IMG/M metagenome (GOLD analysis project Ga0209487, IMG submission 187524) | Agricultural soil microbial communities from Georgia to study Nitrogen management - Poultry litter 2012 (SPAdes) (version 2) | ecosystem: Environmental > Terrestrial > Soil > Agricultural land...
ATCGTCACCCGTGATGGCCTGAACCGTGGCCGTTTTGGCCGGGCCAACAGCGGCTATGGCAGTGAGACCCGATACATGGCGGGTGGCAACCTCAACCTCTTTGAGGGCGACCGGCGTATCTCGCTGCTCGGATTGAGCAATAATATCAACCAGCAGAACTTCTCCAGTGAGGATCTGATAGGCGTCACCGGGGGAGGTGGCGGAGGGAGAAGAGGGGGGCGCGGCGGAGGGAGTGCCCGCGACTTCCAGATAGGGACCCAGAGCGGAATCAGCTCGGTTCACTCCACGGGGCTCAACTACAACGACACCTGGGGCGAGAGCTGGAAGATCAACAGCAGCTACTTCTTCAACATGAGCGACAACATCAATGATCAGAACCGGGAGCGCCGCTACCTGACCGGGGTCGCCGCCGATCAGATCTACGGGGAGGAGACCTACAACACCAGTGACAACTACAACCACCGGTTCAATGCCCGGCTGGAGCACACCATCGATGAACGCCGCTCGCTGATCATCAGTCCAAGGGTGAGTGTGCAGCAGAACCAGAGCCTCCGCACCCTCGAGGGGACCACCTTCAGCGATGGCTTTTCACTTCTGAACCAGCTCAGCAGCCAGAATGACGCCCGGAACAGAGGCTACAACATCGCCAGCAACATCCTCTACAGACACCGGTTCGAGAAGGAGGGGCGAACCTTTTCGGCCAATATCAATGCACGCCTCGACAACCGCTCGGGCGACCGGATCCAGAATGATGAGAGCTACTACTTTGGAGAGGATGGAGATGAGAACCTGATCGCCACCTATCAGCAGACGGACATGTTGAGCGACGGCTACTCACTCTCGGGGAACCTCTCCTGGACGGAACCTGTGACCAGCTGGAGCCAGGTGATGCTCAGCTACCGCCCCTCGGTCAATCTGAACAACTCGATCCAGGATGCCTGGATGTTTGATGACCAGACCGGGACCTACAGCCGGCTCGACACGACCCTCTCGAACCGCTACGACAATCTGATCACGACCCATCAGACCCGGGGGAGTTTCAGGGTCCGCGGTGAGAATTTCAATGCCAACGTCAGCTTGTCGCTCCAGCACCGGAATCTGGAGGGGGACCAGCAGTTCCCCGACGTGGTTCAGACCAGCCGCAACTGGCAGAATCTGCTGCCCGGAGCCAGTCTCCGATACAACTTCAACAGAGGGACCAACCTCCGGTTCTCCTACAGTACCCAGACCCGGACACCTTCGGCCCGTCAGCTCCAGGATGTGATCGACAACTCCGACCCGCTGCGGCTCACCTCGGGGAATCCGGGACTGAACCAGCAGTTTGACCACCGGTTCAACCTCCGCTTCCGGAGTGCCCAGGCTGAAAAAGGGACCTCGACCATGGCCTACCTCTCGATGAACTACACGCAGAACCATATCGGGAACAGAACCTTCATCGCCCCGGCCGATACCGTACTGCAGGATGGGATCATCCTGGGTCGCGGCGGTCGTCTGATCGCTCCTGACAACATCGGAGAGTCGTGGCGAATCAACTCCATGATCAACCGCAGCCTGCCGCTGGATCTGATCCGCAGTAACCTGAGCCTCAACAGCGGGGTATCCTACAGCCGAAATCCGTCCATGGTAGACGGAGATCGCAACCTGGCCGATAACATCGGTTTCAGAGCTGGGATCTCCGCCAGCAGCAACATCAGTGAGGAGGTTGACTTCCGGTTCTCCTACCGGGCCAGTTATCACATGGTGAGTCACTCCATCCAGCCTGAACTCGATACACGTTACTACAGTGGCAGAGCTTCCGGCGCATTCAACCTGATGCCCTGGGGCGGACTGGTTCTGGCCAGTGATCTGAGCCTCCGGCACTACCAGGGTCTCGGTGACGCCTATAACGAGGGGACACTCCACTGGAATGGCGCTCTGGCCTACAAATTCCTGCACAACCGGGCCGCTGAACTGCGGCTGACAGTCTTTGATATCCTGGCTCAGAATAACCATGTTGACCGGTCGATCTCTGAAGATTACATTGAGGATTATCGTTCCAATGTACTGAGCCGCTATGTGTTGCTGTCTTTAAGCTACAACTTCCGCTCGTTCAGCGGAGGGCTCTGATCAAACACACACAGGTTATGCACTCCATCTCCACCACCCTGATACAACTGTTTACCGGTACCGCACTGCTCCTGATCTTCTCTTCATGTGGCACGACCAGCCACTCCTGGGAGGCCGACCCGGAGGTGGTTGACCGATGGCAGGAGCAGCGACCGCAGTATCGGTGGGATGAATCGGAAGTGACCCGCTTTGAACTGCCCGAACTGATGGTCACCGACGACGGTGATCGTGTAGTGAGCCTGAGTGACTGGGAGAAGCGTCGCGAGGAGATTCTCGACATCTTCCGTGATCAGATGTATGGACGGCGGCCGGACGCGCCTCAGCACCTGCGGTTCAGGGTGGTCAATGAGGACAGTCAGGCGATGGGTGGAGCAGCCACACTACGCCAGGTTACCATTGAAAGCCGCCACAATGGCCGGTCACATCAGTTCGATCTGACCATTTTTCTACCCAATGATTCCGACGGAGAGGTGCCCCTGTTTCTGCTGATGAACAACCGGGATGCGGACAATACAGATCCGGAGCGTAACGTCAAGTCGGGCTTCTGGCCGGCTGAAGAGGTGATCGGGCGGGGATATGGCATCGCCGCTATCCAGAACGGGCAGCTGGCGCCGGATGATACCGAAACCTGGCGACAGGGAGTGGTCCGCATGTTTGAAGGGGACCTGGCTGAAGATGAGCGTCCGGGAGATGCCTGGGGAGCGCTGGCCGCCTGGGGCTGGGGGGCGAGTCGTGCTATGGACTACTTCGAGATGGATGAGCGGATAGATGATGCCCGGGTGGCCGTTCTGGGGCACTCCAGAGGGGGGAAGGCGTCGCTCTGGGCAGGTGCCGAAGATGAACGGTTTGCTCTTGTGATCTCCAATGATTCCGGCAGTGGCGGAGCGGCTTTGAGTAAACGGGAGTATGGGGAGACGGTCAAGGCGGTCACCCGCTTCACCCACTGGTTTGCTGACAATTTTCACCACTACATCGATCGTGAACAGGCTCTGCCGTTTGATCAGCATATGCTTATTTCGATGATGGCTCCGCGGGCTGTCTATGTGGCCAGTGCCGATGAGGATCTCTGGGCGGATCCGCGGGGCGAATTCCTCTCCGTGTCATACGCCTCCCCGGCCTGGGCTCTGTGGGGTGAACCTGAGATTGCTGAGTCTGACCTGCCTCCTCTGGACCAGCCACTCTTCACCGGTTCAAGAGGATACCATGTCCGCTCAGGAGGGCACAACCTGACCCCTCAGGACTGGGGATATTTCATGGACTTTGCCGACAGGCTCTGGGAGAGATAGCTCCAGATGCCTGCAACCTTCTGAGCTCCATGGCATCTGCCACACCACCCTTTGCAGCGCTCCTCAAATGCCTGCTGCTCACTACGCATATGGATGTTTTTGCCCGATTTACTGTCTCCTGGAGTAAATAGTTCGTATATTTTTCTGTTTGCTTCGAATCGAAATCAAGCGTGCAATTCATGAGCAGCTCCCCCTCTGACCATAACGGTCGTGGCGAAAAGATGACACCCCCTTCACCCGTGCCTGACGGTTCAGGCAAACCTAAATCAGACAGGAAGAACGCAGGTTCAGACGGTTCAGACACCCCCACGACACCCCCCTCGGCAGGCCGACCCATCGTGGTCAAAGGGGCGCGGGTCCACAACCTCAAGAGCGTCGATGTAGAGATACCCCGGAACCAGCTGACCGTGGTCACCGGTGTCTCAGGCTCCGGAAAATCGAGCCTCGCCTTCGATACCATCTATGCCGAAGGGCAGCGGCGTTACGTAGAGAGTCTCTCCCGGTGTCTCAGGCTCCGGAAAATCGAGCCTCGCCTTCGATACCATCTATGCCGAAGGGCAGCGGCGTTACGTAGAGAGTCTCTCCAGTTATGCGCGTCAGTTTCTTGAGCGGATGGATAAACCGGATGTGGATTTCATGCAGGGGATCTCACCTGCCATGGCGATCCAGCAGAAGAACAGCTCCACCAATCCCCGCTCCACCGTTGGCACCTCCACCGAGATCTACGACTACGTCCGGCTTCTCTTTGCACGAATCGGGAGAACGATCTCTCCCGTCTCCGGTAAAGAGGTTCAGAAAGACAGCCCCACATCCGTCGTGGACGAGCTCTTCAGGGAGCATCCCGAAGGCACCCGTTTCTACATTCTCTTCTCGATTCCATCAAGAAAAAAGCGAACCATCAGCGATGAGCTGGATGCACTGGTCGAAAAAGGGTTCACACGTCTGCTGCGACTTCGTGATGAGTCCGTCACCGACCTGACCCGGGAGCCGCGGGAAGCGCACATCCGAACCAATACGCACCGCGTGCTGGTGGACCGGCTGGTGGTCAAGGATACCCAGGAGACCCGGAGCCGGATTGCCGAGTCGCTCGAGACAGCATTTCACAGCGGAAACGGGCGCTGCTACGTGAAGATCCGTGATGGCGGAGAGACGATTTTCAGTGAGCGTTTTGAGCGTGACGGAATGGAGTTTGTGGAGCCGACGCCCCAGATGTTCTCATTCAACAACCCTTATGGAGCCTGCGATAACTGTGAAGGCTTCGGACGGGTGGCCGGCATCGACGAGAATCTGGTCATCCCCAATCCCGACAAGACACTCCGGGACGGCGCGATCGCTCCGTTTACCACTCCCAAATTCGGAAAGTACCTCCGCGATCTGGTCAAGGTGGCAGCACGATACCAGCTTCCGATCGACCAGCCGTGGAAGACCCTGTCGTCAGAGGTGAAAAAGATCATCTGGGATGGCAAGGATGAGTATATCGGCATCAACGGTTTTTTCAGAGAGGTCAAAAGCCAGTTCTACAAGGTGCATATGCGGGTGCTCTATGCCCGGTATCGTGGCTATAGCCGCTGCCCGGTCTGTGAAGGGTACCGGGTGCGCAAAGATGCCCTCTATGTCAAGGTGGGGGGACTCCATATCGGTGAAGTCACCGAGATGACCATCGGCCACTCCCGCAGGTTTTTCGATGAGCTTGAACTGAGCCAGTGGGAAGAGGGGGTCGCCGGCCAGATCCTCTACGAGATCCGCAAGCGCCTCCGGTATCTGGATGAGGTGGGGCTGGAGTATCTGACCCTTGACAGGCTGACCAACACACTCAGTGGCGGTGAGTCGCAGCGTATCAGCCTGGCCAACTCTCTCGGCAGCTCGCTCATCGGGAGTCTCTATGTTCTGGATGAACCGACCATCGGTCTGCATCCGAGGGACAACGACCGGCTGATCCGGATTCTGGAGTCACTCAGGGACATCGGCAACACCGTACTGATTGTCGAACACGATCCGGAGATGATGAAGGCGGCTGACCATATCCTCGATATCGGACCCTTTGCCGGGGAGCATGGAGGCGAGGTGGTTTTCTCCGGCAGCTATGAGAAGCTGCTCGAGTCCGATACCCTGACAGGAAAGTATCTTAGCGGCCGCAAGAGCATTGATGTCCCTTCGAAGAGGCGGAGCAGCAACGATGCAGAGCTGACGCTGCAAGGCGCTGCAGAGAACAACCTGAAGGGGATCGATGTCACATTCCCGCTCAATCGGCTGGTCTGTGTCACCGGTGTGAGCGGGTCCGGCAAGTCTACACTCGTCCACGACACCCTCTATGCAGCGACCCAGAGCAAGTTCGGCACCTGGAAGGAGCGGGTTGGCCGGCACCAGAGGCTGCAGGGTCTGAACCATATTGACGGCGTTGAGATGGTGGACCAGAGCCCGATCGGTCGCTCGACACGGTCCAATCCCGCAACCTACACCAAAGCGTTTGACGGCATTCGGGAGCTGTTCGCATCAACGCGGCAGGCCAGGATCATGGGGTATAAGGCGGGTCACTTCTCGTTTAATGTGGCGGGAGGGCGCTGTGAGAGCTGTCAGGGAGAGGGGGTTCAGAAGATCGAGATGCAGTTCATGGCAGATATCGAACTGGTGTGTGAGACCTGTGGCGGAACCCGGTTCCGGAAGGATATCCTCAACGTCAAATACCGTGGGAGAAATATCCACGACGTGCTGGAGTCTTCCGTCTCGGATGCGCTGGAGTTCTTTGTCGATGAAGAGGCGATCGTCACCCGCCTCAAGCCACTGGAGGATGTCGGTCTCGGTTATCTGAAGCTGGGACAGAGTGCCACCACGCTCTCGGGCGGTGAGGCACAGCGGGTTAAACTGGCCCGTTTTCTCAGTGGTACCAACAGCGGCCATACGCTCTACTTCTTTGATGAACCCACCACAGGTCTCCACTTCGAAGACATCAGCCGTCTGCTGGCAGCCTTCAACGATCTGGTGAACAACGGCCACTCGGTCATCATCATCGAGCACAACCTGGACATCATCAAGAGTGCCGACTGGCTGATCGATATCGGACCGGAAGGCGGTTTCGGCGGAGGTCAGATTGTGGCGGAGGGAACTCCTGAAGAAGTGGCTGCCGTCGAAGGGAGCCACACCGGCCGGTTTCTGCGGGATGTTCTGGAGCTTTAGACAGCCGGAACTTTTTGCGGCCAAAGAGGTTTGTCAGATGACAATGTTCACCCAACCAGCCTTTTAAGATGAGACGACTACCTGTTACGATTCTGACACTGCTCCTTTCTACCCTGTTCATAACCACCACTGCAAACGCACAGCTGCTGCAGTTCGGTATCAAGGGGGGGCTCAACATGACAGATTTTACCGGGGTCGACTACGACTCCGAAACTCGCAACGGCGGACATCTCGGTCTCTCGCTCACTCTCAATCCGCCACTGCTGCCGCTCGGCGTGGAGTCCGGCCTCTACTATACTCAGAAAGGTGCCCGGTTCATGGCTACAGATCCGGACCTTGGTGAGATGGAGTTCACCTACAAGATGGACTACCTGGAGGTCCCTGTGTTGGCAAAACTGGACATCCTTCCGGTCGGACCGGTACGGCCCCACATTCTGGCCGGCCCCTGGGTCGGTTTCGCTGTCAACTCAGAGAGTGAGTTGTCGATTGATAACATATCGGCTACTGAAGACATGAGCGATTTCACCCGCCCGGTGGATATGGGCCTGCTACTTGGCGTTGGCAGTGATTTCAATATCGGAATTGCCCGGCTGAGCCTGCAGCTCCGCTACAGTCTGGGTCTGACACCTGCCCTTGAAGATGAGTTTGATGAGGGGGAGAAGAACCGGGCTCTCTATCTGACGGTCGGCTACGGATTCTGATCGGAGGTACTGGAGAACGGTTCAGCAGAAGAGATTGATCGATCCAAAAAACGGTCAGTGCTCTGGAAAGGGGTGAACTGCGATGACTACTCTGTACAACAAGAGAGCTCCTCTGTAAGTCAAGAGAGCTCCGCTAAAGAACAGGAGGCGAGCCCGGCCTGAGATAACGGTTCAAACGGTTCAGAAAGAGAGTGATCTTCTGCAGACAAGTTCAGGCAGTACACTGTCTATCGGGAGGTGAAATCTCTATCTTCAGCTCTACCATGAGCGACTTTGTCACATCATCGATAAGCGATGTCCTCCTCTATATGTCAGGAGCTGTCAGCCTGCTGTTCGCCAGTTTTACCTCCCTGTTCTCGGTCGCCAACCCGACGGCAGTCATGCCGCTCTTCATCTCCCTCACCGAGACCTATTCGGACGAGGAGCGCCGCAGTACGGCCCGCTGGACCAGCATCTATATGTTTCTGATACTGATCATCTTTCTCCTGTCGGGAACCATCATTCTCAGCTTTTTTGGTATCAGCATCGCCGGTATCCGTATAGCCGGAGGGCTGATTATCATGAGAGCTGCCTACTCCATGCTTAACCCGGATAAGACGGGTCGTAAACTTACCGAAGAGGATGAGATAGATGCGCGGAACAAGAATGATATCTCATTCAGCCCTCTCGCCATGCCGATGCTCTCCGGTCCGGGTAGTATCGCTGTGGTCATCGGTTTCGCTTCCCAGGCTACCACAATGGCTGATTACATCATCCACGGCGTTTCCATATCTTTGGTCGTCCTGATCGCCTACGGGGTTCTCCGGTTGTCACCGATGATCATGCGCCACATGGGGACCATCGGCATGAATATCATGACGCGTATGATGGGGTTTATCGCCCTGGCCATCAGCGTTCAGTTCATTCTCAGCGGTATCAGCCTCTTCTTCTCTCTCTGATGCACTTCTCCGTGGAGTGAAGAACATCTGTGGTGGAAGGATGGCGTACCGGGCACCCTGAATCCAATCGGTCAAGAGTCTGGAAACTGTTGAATACATATTTGAGGTGTTTGCCGATCTGGCATGGGGTACACCCCTCCTGTTCCTCCTTGTCGGAGGGGGTGTCTTCTTCCTTCTCTACTGCCGGTTCATCCCCTATCGCCACTTCGGTCACGGAATCGAGATACTGACGGGGAGATATGAGGATCCGGATGCGCCCGGAGATATCAACCACTTTCAGGCCCTGTCGAGTGCTCTGGCAGCGACCATCGGAATGGGAAATATCAGCGGCGTGGCGATCGCCCTGGGAACGGGAGGACCGGGTGCCATCTTCTGGATGTGGGTGACAGCACTGGTCGGCATGGCGACCAAATTCTTCACCTGCACCCTCTCGATCATGTACCGCGGAAGGGATACCGCCGGTGACATTCAGGGTGGACCGATGTACTTCATTACCGAGGGGCTCGGGCACCGCTGGAAACCTCTGGCTACCTTTTTTGCGGTGGCCGGTCTGATCGGTTGCACGCCGATGTTCCAGGCCAATCAGCTGACGCAGATCTTTCGGGATACACTGCTGACAGATCTGGGCTGGTCAGCCGTGGACACCATGCTGCTTGCAGACACGCCCATCTCGGAGGCAGGCTTCCGGCTGTCCGATATCATCACGGGTCTTATACTGGTCGGTCTGGTCTCCAGTGTGATCTTTGGCGGCATCCGCCGTATCGGATCGGTGGCCTCCCGGCTGGTTCCACTGATGGTTGTGGTCTATGTCCTCACCGTGCTTGTCATCATCTTCAAGAATTTTTCAGACCTGCCCTACTACGTCGGTCTGATTATCAGTGATGCATTCACTGGCCAGGCAGCTGCAGGTGGAGCTGTCGGTGTGGTGATCTCCAATGGGGTCCGCAGAGGCGCATTCTCCAATGAAGCGGGAATCGGGATGGAGTCCATGGCTCATGGAGCCGCAAAGACGCGTGAACCGGTACGCGAAGGCCTGGTGGCGATGCTGGAACCGGCCATCGATACCCTGCTTGTCTGCTCCATGACAGCATTTGCCCTCCTGATGACCGGTGTATGGACCGATGCCTCTGTAGATGGGATCACGATGACCGCCAGGGGTTTTGAAGCTGGCATTCCGGTGGCCGGCCGATGGCTGCTGCTGGCTTCTGTACTGATTTTCAGTACCACCACCATGTTCACCTACTCCTACTACGGCTCCAAATGTCTGAACTTTCTGATGGGAGCAAACAACCGGCACTACTACAACTACTTCTATATCTTCACGCTGTTCGCCGGTTCGGTCATCAGTATCGACATGGTCATCAATCTGATTGACGGCTCGTTCGCACTGATGGCGATCCCTACCATGACCGCATCTCTGCTGATGGCACCCAGAGTGATGGCTGCCACCCGAGACTATTTTCGCAGAAAGGATGCGGGTGAGTTTGACAACCTGTAGCAGGGCAGTATCATATGCAGCAGGACAGCATAAGATATAGTGGGCAGTATCATATGTGGTTGAGCAGTATCACATGGTAACGGAGCTGGAGCAGGGGGGGATGAAACCCGTAGCAGGGTGTCATAGCGTTGTGACAGGGTGTATACATAACCTGCAGCAGGACATTAAAACATCAAAATTCAGCACCATGAGCGGGTTCACATTCAGAAAAAACAGTCGCGGTTTCTCTAAAATCACGTTTCCGTTCATGAGGCGGACCATCATTCCGGCGACCAATCTCCTCTTCGATGTCCGCATCACGCACCGTGGCAATATGCCGATGACGGGTCCCTGCTTCATCTACGGGAACCACTCCAACTATTTTGACCCCTTCATACTCAATGTCGATATGACGGGTGAACCGACAGCCGGCATCATGACTCGAGACCAGTTCCATAAGACGATCCCGAGGGTCTTTATGGACAGCATCGGCATTGTCCCCACCAGCAAATATATCCCTGAACCCGGCATCATCCGGGATGTTATGCGAATGATCGACCAGGAGAGGATGATTGTCATCTTTCCGGAAGGGGGGAGACGGTGGGATGGACGCCCGAAATCCATTATCGAGTCCACCCTGAAACTCTTCTGGAAGATGAAAGTACCGGTCCATCCGGTCCGGATTCACGGCTCTTATCTCGGCTGGCCCCGGTGGGCCAGGTTTCCGCGCCGGAGCAGCATAGAGGCGGAGTGGCTCGAACCACTGAACGCCGCTGACTACTCCGACTACGACACATTTTCCAGAGTCTGTCTGGAGAAGATCGACTTTGAAGAGTACACTCCACCTCAAGAGGCGATTCCGACAGCCTCCTGGAAGCCGGCAAGCGGCATTGAGCGCTTCATCTACCGCTGCCCCGAAACCGGCGAGAGTGGAGCTGTCTATACACCCGACGGAACACGTGTCTGCAGCCGGACTGCGACATTTGACTACCAGATGGATCACGCTTCACGGCTGGTAGACAGAGACGGGCAAACTCACTCCCTGATCAAACTGTACGACTCTATTAAAGCGATGCCGATGATCATCGACAGAGAAGGTGAGCTGTTGAGAGAGGAGGTCAGCCGGTTCTTTACCATCGGCCGGCGCCATCAACTTGTCGAACTGGGTACAGGGATAATTACACTTGACCAGGGGGGACTCAGCTACCACTACGGTGCTGCATCTGGTCGCATTCCACTTGAAGAGATTCGTGTCTTCTCAGTCGATCAGCCCCAGAAACTGAGTGTGACCGACAGCCAGAGAACCTTTCAGTTCACCGTCTCCGGCAGTGCCCTTCAGTGGCAGCACTATCTGCGCCGCCTGATGGAGGGTGAGACACCCGTCTCATCCCTCTGACTCTACTCTGATGGACCCTGATGGACCACTGCGGGACACCAATCCGCCGGGAACTGGCACTGCTACGTCTCGGGGAGTTGGAAATAGCCCGCTTCAACCTTTGAAGATGCATCCCTCACAGGTTTACCCGGCACAGATCTTTCCATCCCAGGTACAGCCGCCACAGGTTCAGCCCACAGTGGTACAGTCGCCTGTCTGTCCATCAGGAGGATTATAAAGAGCCTGTTTTCCCTCTGTCTGAACCGGACTACTGGACGACCAGTACGCCGTACATACCGGCTGAGTAGTGACCGGGGAAACTGCAGATAAAGTCGAACTCACCCGTCTGGGTAGGTGCTTCAAACTCAATCGTATCCGACTCACCACCTGCAAGCATCTCTGTAGCCGCGATAATCTGGTCTTCCAGATCCGGTGCGATGTAGTCGTTATCCGGGGCCGTAGCAGACTGCATGGCGAACTGGTCGGAATCTGCATTCTGTGCCAGAAGCACAAAGTTGTGGCCCATGGCGGTCGCCGGCAGGTCACTCTCGGTGGTCAATGTAATGCGAATTCTCTCTCCGGGAGAGACAAGGATCTGATCAAGAACATTGTCGTCACGCACCTCGACCCCCTGGGTGCTGGGATCTACCCTGAACTTCATATCATCCGTACCGGTAACCTCTATTGTCCGGACATCATCTCCGGTACTCTGCATACTGGTCTCAGTGTCCTGGCTACCAGACTCTCCGCCCCCGCATGATGAGAGAAAGAGTGCCAGCAGGAGCGCTGCCGTCATTTGAAACGTCAGTCGTAACATGAAATTCACCTTGGTTTTTGTTGATCGTTAGTAATTGATCGTTTGTTTGATTGATTCCATCTGAGGGATAGAACAACTTCAGGAGACCCTGCATTCAGAAGATCTACTTTCAGCCGCACCACCCCTTGTGATGGAGCGCGATGGTGTTAAACCAATGCGTACGAAAAAGTTCCATCTGCAATCAAGAATAATAGGATACGCCAGTAGAGCTATGAAGCTGCCTTTCATATTAGCGAGACGGTTCGTCGCCGGCAGAACAGCGGCAGAAGCTCTGCCAGTCGTAGAACGGTTCAACCGGAATCAGATCCATGTGACTCTGGATCTGCTCGGGGAGGAGGTCACGCAGAAACGAGTAGCTGCCGAGACAATCGACCGCTACATCGAGCTGATGCGGCTGATCGAGTCTGAAGGGCTGTTGAGCTCGATCTCTGTCAAACTCACCATGATGGGGCTGCTGATCAATGAAAGCTTCTGCCGTGACAACCTCTTCCGGCTGCTTGATGAGGCGACCCGGCTGGAACAGTTCGTCCGTATCGATATGGAGGGGTCCAACTATACTCAGGCGATACTCGACCTGTTCTATGAAGCGATGAACCACTACAGTGGGCAGACCGGAATTGTGATTCAGGCCTCTCTCCACCGCTCCCGTGATGATATCCCCCGCCTGGCACGGCTGGGTGCTGATGTCCGGCTCTGCAAGGGGGCCTACAAGGAGCCTCCGGAGATCGCGCTCCAGCGCATGCCTGAAATTCGAGAAGCCTTTATGAGTTATGCCAGAGAGCTGCTGCAACACACCCGTTTTCCCCGGATTGCCACCCACGATGACCTATTGATAAACCGCGTTCGTCAATGGACGGATGAGCAGAAGATTCCGAAAACACGGTTTGAGTATCAGATGCTCTACGGTCTGAGGGAGGAGACGCTGAAAACGCTGGCCCGGAGCGGCTACCGGACCCGCGTCTATGTCCCTTTCGGAACTGAGTGGCTCCCCTACTTCTACAGGAGACTGACGGAGAGGAGGGAGAATATACTGTTTGTGCTCTCCAACCTGTTCCGAACGTGATCCCCAACCTGCAACACCGAAATCCTCACCCGAAATCTCACTTCAAAGTCCTCACCCGAAATCTCAGGTACCGCCTCAAGGTGAACCACAACTCAACGTACGAACCGCCCTCGCCTGTTCGTTGGTTCAGACAGAATCTCCAACCTGATCTCTACGGATGAACAAGTCTCACTGGCGTCTTTTTGCAGCAGGTCTGCTGATCGGTACCCTCAGTCTGGCCATTCCTCTGTTGAGAGACTTCCACTGGGAATCCGCCGGCCTCGCCTCCCTGGTCTCCGCCTTCACAGCCGGCACCCTCAGTGCACGGGGCAGATGGAGGACGGCACGACTTTTCAGGAATATCGCCTCCCTGCTCATCGGATGGGTTCTGCCGCTGCTGATATATGCACTCTCTACAGGATGTTTCAGTCTGGATGGGCTGGGCTTCTGGCTCCTGGGTCCCGTTCCGTCGATGCTGTTCGGAGCTGCCGTCGGTCGTACTGTCCGCCTTTCCGGTATTCGCTTTCCGGCTCTCCTGTCAACGCTTATACTGTTGGGCTGTGCTCTCGTGCCGGTTGTCTATCAGCTGCTCTCCTACCCACAGCTCTACATCTTCAACCACGTCTGGAGCTACTGGCCTGGCCCCATATATGATGAACTGGTCCCGCTGGACCACCGGCTCTTCATCTACAGGGGGATCACGCTTCTCTGGGTGGTGGCATTGTGGGCATTACCGGCCATGATGAGCAGTATCAGGTACCGTTCAGTCGTGCTGTTTTCGGCAATAGCTCTGCTCTTCTGCTATCTGAACCTGGCCAACTGGGGGTTGATTGCACCGGAAGAGCGGCTGATCCGGGAGCTGGGCAGTATTCATCAGACAGAGCACTTCACTATTGTCTATGACGGAGCAGCGCTGGACCCCATGCAGATCGAGCAGATTGCCAGACAGCATGAGCACCATCTGGAGGAGATCACCGGTGCGCTGGAGGTGGACAGAGAGGTCTACCGCGAGAACAGAATTCACTCCTATATCTACGCTCACGCCAGCCAGAAGAAGAGACTGACAGGCGCCGGCCAGACAAGTTATGTGCCAGTCTGGCTGTCAGACCAGACACATATTGCGCTGGAGCATCTGAATCGGGTTCTGAGACATGAACTGGTCCATGTAGTGGCGAGACAGTTCGGAAATCGTTTTGGGGCCAGCATGAGCATAGGGCTGGTGGAGGGGCTGGCTGTAGCGCTGGATCCGGATCGCCACAACCACACTACCCATCAGCTGGTGGCTGCATCAGAGGAGTGGCCGGAAGCCCGTGAACTCGCACAGCTATTTGCGCCCGCCGGTTTCTACAGCAGCTCCGGAGCCGTCAGCTATCTGGTGAGTGGTTCCTTTGTAAGCCATCTGCTGGCTCACTATCCGGTGGATCTGTTCAAGACCGCCTACCGGACGGGAGATCTCGAGCACGCCTATTCACCATTGGATCTCGAAGAGCTGACCCGAAGCTGGCACCGGCGCCTGGAGCAGACCGAGGTGGATGACGATATCCGGAGGCGCTCTGTGACTCTCTTTCAGACACCCTCCCTGTTCGAGAAACCCTGTCCGCGTGTCACGGCCAAGAGGCAGATGGCCGAAAGGTACGCTGAATCGACCGCCACCGATCACTCCTGCGACCAGACGTTGTTATCTCGCTCGATATCTGCCATCCGCTGAGACGGGTCGATCTCGATCCTGCGAATCCGACCCTCCGGCGCCGGTATCACCAGCTCATACTCCGGGAATACCCATGGCCAGTCCTCCATCACCGTTCGCGCTATCTCCGGACTCTCAGGCTCTTTCTCACCAAACATCATCCTCAGCGGGATATAGAACTGCTCCACCTCTCCGTCGGTATACTCTACGTGCAGATCGATCGGCATCGGCATCTCGCGATTCCGGACCAGCCGGACGCGTGTCTCTTCACCGTCACCGGTCACCTCTGCAATTCCATAGTCGATCGTCCGTGTCGTCTTGACCCAGTAGTCGTAGTACCAGAGAAGCTCGATACCGCTCTCCTTCTCCATGATGCGCAGCAGGTCATACCCTGTCGGATGTTTGAACTTCCACTCATTGTAAAACCTGCGCAAGCCGCGATCCAGTGCCTCTTGTCCGATCACGTAGCTCAACTGATGCAGGAAGATCATCCCTTTGGTATAGGAAGCTACACCATAGCCGGTATTGGTTGTATAGTGATCGGCATGGCGATCCATCGGCTCCTCAATCCCCATCTGCACGATCTGGAAATAGTTGTTGTAGCTGTTCTCGAAGGGGTTCCCACCCTCGTCTCCAAAATGCTGATGCATGATCCTCTCCGAGGCGTAGGTGGTAAAGCCCTCATCCATCCAGTGGAGATAACTTTCGTTGTTGGCCAGCACCCCCTGAAACCAGCTATGGATCAGCTCATGAACAGTCACCCCCACAAGACTCTCCAGGGACCGGTTTCCGGTAATCAGCGTTCCCATAATATACTCCATTCCACCATCGGCCCCCTGTATAACCATATACTCGTCGTACGGGTAGGGACCAAAATGCTCATTCATATAGGCGAATGATGCAGCCGTGTACTCCGGGAGCTGCTCCCAGTTCCGGAGAAGCGTCTCCTGCTGTTGGTCAGATGCATTTTCTGCGACCGGATCAGTCTGATAGAAGAACCGGAGCAGTGGCCCCTCACCCATCTGCAGAGTGACATGGTGATAGTCCGGATCGGCGGCCCACATGAAATCGTGCTGATAGTCCGAGATGAAGTGCCAGGTGAGTTTCTCTCCCTCCGGGCGATGCACCTCCATCCCGTCGGTCTCATAACCATACCCAACCTCTTCAGGATTCTGGAGGTACCCGGTCGCCGCCACGATGTAGTTACGGTCGATATGGATCGTTACATCGTAGGTTCCGAACACCCCGTGAAACTCACGTCCGATGTAGGGGTGAGGGTGCCAGCCCATATGGTCATACTCAGCCATCTTGGGGTACCACTGTGCCATGGAGTAGTCGATCCCCTCAGCGTTGTGGCGACCGGTGCGCCGGACCTGAACCGGGACCTGAGCTTCGAACTCCATCTCGAAAAGCGTATCAGAACCGGGCAGAATGGGTTCAGCCAGCTCTACCACCATGACCGTTCCGCGAATGTCCCAGTTCAGCTCCTCTCCGTCCTGCGTCAGCTTCCGCACCTCCTGATATCCGATCTCATCCTCCTCAAGATGATAGATCCGGTCTCCGACACGACGGTCGGGGTCACGGATGGTCCGGCTCCGCTTGTCCATCATGCTCTCCGGCTGAAACGCGTTCAGATAGAGGTGATAGTAGACACGGGAGAGCGTATCGGGCGAGTTGTTACTGTAAAGCAGCCGTTGTGACCCCTCAAATCGATGAGTCTCCACATCAAAATCTATCTCCATCTCATACTGCACCTCCTGCTGCCAGTACCCTGCTCTCTGCGCCACCGATGGATCCGGCAGGAGCAGCAATACAGACAGCAATACCCATGCAGTCAATAGCAGATGTGAGAAGGGACGGCTGGAGAGGTTCAGGTCAGGTATATTCATCTTGAGAGTGATTTCAGGAGATCAGGTAATAGAGGGGTTCAGAATGTGTCAGGGCAGAGCTGCTATTTTTCAGGGCAGAGCTGCTATTTTTCAGGGCAGAGCTGCTATTTTTCAGGGCAGAGCTGCTATTTTAAAGTAGCAGTGCCTCATTAAAGTAGCAGTACCTGCCCGTGAGCACACGAATCAAAAAGTATTGCGGCTGGCAAACGCACGTCCGAGTGTGATCTCATCGATGTACTCCAGCTCAGAACCGATCGGTATCCCATACGCTATACGGGTCACCTGTACCTCGTATGGCCGGAGCAGCTTGTTGATGTAGAACGATGTGGCCTCACCCTCGGCATCGGGATTCAGTGCCAGAATCACCTCGTCAATGCTCTCGTCTGAACCACCCACCCTGCTGATCAGCTCTTTGATCCGCAGATTATCGGGTCCGATACTCTGCATCGGCGAGATGACGCCGCCGAGTACATGATAGCGACCTCTGAACTCATTGGTTTTCTCAATGAAGTAGACATCCTGGAACTCCTCAACGACACAGATCTGTGAAGGAGATCGCTTGGGGTTGCTGCAGATATTGCAGGGATCGGAGTCTGTAATGGTTCCGCAGACAGAGCAGCGGATCACTGATTTCTTGAGCTGTATCAGAGATTCAGCCAGTGAATATACCGTCTCTTCTTGCTGTTTGAGCAGGTGCATCGCGATGCGGCGCGCCGATTTGCGCCCTGTACCGGGCAGTCTTGCCAGCTGCTCGATGGCCCGCTCAAGTGCTTCTGATGTCATTTGCATGGTGTGCCGCGCCCGCTATAGCCCGAATTTGCTGAGATCCATCCCGGGAAGCCCTCCTCCGGGAATCAGATCCTTATAGACCTCCTGCATCTTCTCTTTACCGGCCTCCTCAGCCTTTTCAAGCGCTTTGTTGACCGCGGCTACAACCAGATCTTCCAGCATCTCCCTGTCGTCGGGATCCACAATATCGCTGTCCATCTCGATCGAGATGACCTCCCGCTTCCCGTTAGCTTTGACGCGGACCATTCCGCCGCCAGCTTCAGCCTCCACCTCAACCTCGCGAAGCCGCTCCTGCGCCTCCTGCATCTTGCTTTGAAGGTCTGCAAACTTGCCAAACATATCGGCCATATTGAATTGACTACTCATGACACCACCTGCGATTCATTTTCATTGTCATTAATACTCCAGCTCCGCCCCGAACAGATCCACCAGCGTGCGGATATTGGGATCTTTCTTCTGAAGCTCCATAAAACGTTCGTAGGGACTCATCCTCTGCGCCTCTTCACGTTCATTCCGAACGACGTTGCAGACAACCTTGAGTCGCTTTCCGAAGACCCTTTTCATGCAGCTTCCGAGTGCTTCCTGATTCTCCTCAACGAGCTGCCGGGCAAATGCATTGTCCACAGAAACGGTCAGGGTCCGCCCGTCAAGGTCCGAGACCTTCACCCGCAGCATCTGAAAGTAGAGTGTCGGGGGAGCGGACTCTTCCAGAACCTTCAGAAGCTCCTTCCACCTCTCCTTAACGTCATGAACACTGTTTATTCCACTGGTTCTCCCGTTTCCGGCTCGATGACCGGTGGTCTGTGAACTGCCTGCATCAGACTCCCCGACAACCGGCTGATCGGTACTTCTTCTCCGGACACTGTCGGTATTACGGGATAATGTGGCGCCTTCACCCGTTCCAACTGCTTGCCTGCCGGAACCTGTCTTCTCCCCTGCGACAAACAGGGTTGGCCTGCCGAACAATGAGATCTCATCATCCTCTTCTGATTCGCTGGTATCGACCGGACTATCTGAACCGGCAGTTTCTGCGGAACTGCCTGAACTGCCTGAACTGCCTGGACCGATAGTATCGGTGGAACTTTCTGAACTGTCTGCACCGATAGTATCGGTTGAACCAGTTGTACCGGTTGAACCAGTTGTATCGCTTGAACCCTCACTCCCGGTTGATTCATCAGATTCAACCGGTGTTACGGCACCACCGTCTGAACCGCCAGCATCGGCTACAGCGTCACTCCCGGCTGGCTCATCGGATCTGTCTGGCGTTGCAGCGGCACTGACTGAGTCCGTGGCATCGACAGCTTTATCGGGCTCAATAGATGATGCAGCAAACGAACCGACCGGTCTGTTTAAATCACCTGGTACCCGTTCCGGGTCAGTACTCTCATCATCTAGAGATGGATCCTGCGTCTCTTCCAGCTGTGAGACATCGGTAATATCCAGCTTCTCTTCTGAACCAACTGAAGCATCTGCAACATCAGGGCTGTCGGACTCGCCCTGACTTCCAGCTTGTTCAGCAGACTCTTCAGGCACAGTCGGCCTGTCCGATTCAGCCGAGGCCGATGCCAATCCGGATGTCTGATCCCGTGCAGCGGAACTCCCTGGTTCAGCCGAAGGGGTACTCTCGGGTTCAACCGAAGCGGTCAGACTCTCACTCCCGGAGTTTTTTTTTAACTGATCAAGGCCCTCAATCAACTCACTGAGCTCTGTAGACCGGCTCATGTGGATCAGCTTCAGAAGCAGAATCTCGAACTGGATTCTCGGCTGACGTGCATCACGGATCCTCAACTGGGCATCGCTGACCAGATGCAGCATCCGTATAAGATCATCTTCGGAAAAACCGCCCGCCTGCGCCACATAGCGTTCACGAGTGGATTCGGTGGCCTCAACCAGATGGAGCCGCCCGAGATCGAGAGCTACATAGAGATTCCGGATGTGCTCAGTCAGGGTCACCAGAAATTCCTGGATATCTGTACCGGCCTGAATCAGCTCGCCAATCAGTGTCAGACCGGCTCCCGAGTCACGCTCTCTGACAATATCAATCAGGGTGAACAGATCATTACGATCCACAATATTCAGAGCCTTCAGCAGCTCTCCGTAGGTAATCTCATCACCACAGAAGGCGATCGCCTGATCCATCAGCCCCAAAGCATCACGAAGCGCTCCATCTGCTCGCCGTGCTATGACGTGCAGCGACTCGTCATCTATAGTGATCGATTCCCGGCTGCAGATCACCTTGAGCCGGCTGATGATCTCGTCAACACCGATCCTTTTGAAATCGAAACGCTGCACCCGCGACAAAATCGTCGGGAGCACCTTGTGGGGCTCCGTTGTGGCAAAGATAAAGATGGCGTGAGGCGGGGGCTCTTCAAGCGTCTTGAGAAGTGCGTTGAACGCCTCTTTGGTCAGCATGTGGACCTCATCAATGATGAAGATCTTGTATCTGCCGTTCTGGGGTGGCACCCGAATCACCTCTTTGAGCGCCCGTACATCATCGATCTTCCGGTTGGACGCCGCATCCATCTCCACAATATTGAGTGTGCGGCCCAGCTCCTCACCATCCACCGAGTCTGCCACCTGATTCACCTCGCGGGCGAGTACTCGTGCCATGGTGGTTTTTCCGACACCACGAGGGCCACAGAACATATAGGCGTGAGACAGCCTGTCGTTACGGATGGCGTTCTTGAGGGTACTGCTCACATGCTCCTGTGAAACGATATCCTCAAATGTTTTCGGGCGATAGGCTCGGGTCAGAGCCCGGTAGTTCTCTTTCATGTGTCCTTGCTTTTCTATCATCCTGAAGGTACTAAAAAAAGCGAACCGATTTTACCCAAATAGGTACTCCTGTTCCTGATGTGACCCATCCTTCAGGAGGATTCAGCCAGATTGATCTTTGAAATGAATGCATTACATTGAAGATCTGCCAATCAGATAATCGCCATGATCCTGAAAAGAATACCCTTTTGCGGTCTCATACTTCCACTGCTTCTGCCGCTGATTACATCGGCCCAGGTACAGCAGGACATGGACTGGCTGGACTGGGGGTATACGGCTGAGATGCGGGGGGAGTATGATCGGGCCCTGGAGATCTGGAGAGAGGGCCGAAGCAGGATGGATCAGCCGGATAGCCGGCTGGGACTGGCGTTCATCCGGCTGGCGACGGAACAGAGGCTGTCGGAGTGGTATAGCGAGGCTACGGATATGTATCTGTGGGCGATCTCACATCCGTACGTTGGCGGCAACCGGGGCGTGATCAGCCGTGAACTGGATCGCCTCAAACCGATCGTCGGAGAGAGCATCTATCGCCAGTGGCACAGATGGCTGGAGGCGTCTCACGAACAGCTCCCAACAGATGTCCGGGG
>Ga0209487_1001373_pt1 | contig 20632 bp, 14 predicted proteins | sample Poulit2012_FD_187524 | JGI IMG/M metagenome (GOLD analysis project Ga0209487, IMG submission 187524) | Agricultural soil microbial communities from Georgia to study Nitrogen management - Poultry litter 2012 (SPAdes) (version 2) | ecosystem: Environmental > Terrestrial > Soil > Agricultural land...
TGATATGATTGACGAGCTTCAATTGAGCTACAACAAATCTCGTCAAGCGGCGATTACTACAGAACTTTCCGAAATCGTGGGGGGAGCCGCAGCAGTCTAAGGACTGTTGGGCTTGCCGTTTACGTTATTTAGCAAGGACTAATCATGAGCAACGGTACCATTGTTCAGTGCATCGGCGCCGTGGTGGATATTCAGTTCCCCCGCGACAGCATACCTAAGGTTTACGATGCACTTAAACTCGTAGATTCAAATTCTGAATTTGTCGAAAATGACCTCACTTTTGAGGTGCAGCAACTGCTAGGTGATGGTGTGGTTCGCACCATTGCCATGGGCTCCAGTGATGGGGTCCGTCGTGGCATGGCGGTAGAAAATACCGGCAGTCCCATTTCAGTTCCCGTAGGTACGGGCACTTTGGGTCGTATTATGGATGTATTGGGCCGTCCTATCGACGAAGTTGGCCCTATCGAAACCGAAGAGCGCCGCTCTATTCACCAAGAGCCTCCAGCCTTTGACGAGCTCTCGCCCGCGGTCGAGTTACTCGAGACCGGGATCAAGGTGATCGACCTCATTTGCCCCTTTGCCAAAGGCGGCAAGGTCGGTCTGTTTGGTGGTGCTGGTGTAGGTAAAACCGTCAACATGCTTGAGCTGATTAACAACATCGCCAAGCAACACAGCGGTCTTTCTGTATTTGCTGGTGTGGGTGAGCGTACCCGCGAAGGTAATGACTTTTACCACGAGATGGCAGAAGCTGGCGTTATTGACTTGGAAAACCTCGGTGAGTCCCAGGTATCCATGGTCTTTGGTCAGATGAACGAGCCTCCAGGTAACCGTCTGCGTGTCGCCCTGAGCGGTTTGACGATGGCTGAAAAGTTCCGTGATGAAGGGCGTGACGTCCTGCTCTTTATTGACAACATTTACCGCTATACCCTAGCCGGTACCGAGGTCTCCGCCCTATTGGGTCGTATGCCCTCTGCGGTAGGTTATCAGCCCACCTTGGCCGAGGAAATGGGTAAACTCCAAGAGCGTATTACCTCGACCACGACAGGGTCTATTACTTCTATCCAAGCCGTTTACGTCCCTGCGGATGACTTGACTGACCCATCTCCTGCAACAACTTTCTTGCACTTGGACTCCACAGTCGTTCTGGCGCGTGAAATTGCTGCTTTGGGTATTTATCCTGCTGTTGACCCACTGGATTCCACCAGCCGTCAGCTAGACCCGCAGATCGTTGGCGAAGAGCACTACACCATTGCTCGTCGCGTCCAAGAAACCCTGCAGCGCTATAACGAGTTGCGCGATATTATCGCTATTCTCGGTATGGACGAGTTGTCTGACGAAGACAAGCAGACAGTTGCCCGCGCGCGCAAGATCCAACGCTTCTTGTCGCAGCCTTTCCACGTTGCCGAGGTCTTTACCGGTGCTCCTGGTAAATTTGTCTCTCTGGCCGAAACGCTGCGTGGCTTTAAGATGATCGTCGATGGCGAATGCGATGCATTGCCCGAGCAGGCCTTTTACATGGTCGGCGATATCGACGAGGCTTTCGAGAAAGCCAAAGCACTACAGTAAGGAAACACTATGGCAACACTTCAAGTCGATGTGGTGAGTGCCGAACGCTCGTTATTTAGCGGCGAGGTCAAATTCGTCGCTTTACCGGGCGAGGTTGGCGAACTCGGTATTTTGCCTGGGCACACACCACTGATCACAAGGATTCGTCCTGGCACGGTTAAAATTGTGCACCCCGATGATACCGAGGAACACATCTTTGTGGCTGGAGGTGTGCTCGAGGTGCAACCACAACAGGTCACTGTATTGGCGGATACCGCCTTACGTGCCGAAGAGCTCGATGAGTCCAAGGCTCTCGAGGCGCGGAAAAAGGCCGAAGAAGCTCTGAAAAACGTCCAAGATAAGGACGAAATGGCAGTGGTACAGGCCGAGCTTGAAATGCTCGCTGCCCAGGCCGCCGCGGCTCGGCGCTTTAAACAGTAAGCACGTGTTTTTCCAAAAGAGCCCTTAGCGGGCTCTTTTTTTTGCCCTTAAATAATGTGAATCTCAGGCATTCGTTTATTAATATTTGCGGGTTATTACCGTAGGATGAAATTGTCCATTCTCATAAATGATTAAAAAGATGTTTTTTTCTACTTATTTAATAGGTGTTTATGCATCTAAAAATAGTCAAATTTGAGAATTGATGGTTTCTGCCGTTGAGCGCTAGTATTTTCTTTGTGCTTTTCTTCTGGATATTCATTACGGAGGGACAACAATGAGAAAATACCGTTCAGCAATAATTACTCAGAAAAAACCATTTTGGGCAGCTCAATATCTGCAAGAGTATTTTTATGGTAACCGTGCCGAGGTCATTCAGTATGATCCTCAGCAAGGGCAGAAAAGCCAGTCAGCTAGACTACAGCAGGCTTGGTTTAAATTGCCCTTTTATGATTTTTGTGTGTTTTTTGTAGATATCTCTTCTTTAGTCTGGGCGCGGTTGTGCCTGGCTCAATTACAGGATCTAGCAAAAACACCCATATTTATCAAGGCACAGGGGCTATCGGCACCTGCTATTGATGATTTAATGCGATTGGGTGCCACCGATTTTTTCATGCATCCAGTGTCTCCGGATGAGGTCCATTCGCGCATTCGTAGTCATTTACGCCGTTTAGTTGAGCGTCCTCAGTGTCAGGAGCTCGATAACGAGGTAAAATTACCCGATAGTTATTATTTGCCGGCGATGCCAAAGTCCCGCGGTGATGCATTGACATTACATGAATCGGCCCAAAAATATCAGGTATTATTAAGCAATGGCGCAACGTTAGAAGCCTTTAGTATGGCAGTTGCTACACGCTTTGCTGGTGCCAGTCACGGCTATCAAACCGTCAAACGACGGGTGGTTGCTTCTTTCGAGCGGGCTTTTGTGCACACCATGCTGTCACGTACCGATGGTAATATTTCGGCGGCAGCTCGTTTGGCGGGACAGCATCGACGGGCATTTTGGGGGCTGATGAAAAAGCACAACATCGATCCCCAAACCTACAAGGATCCGGATGCATCCGCGGTTTATATTTCATAACGTATATTTTCGAGGTTATAGTGTCTTTTCCAGAACTAAAAAATGATGTTTTCTTGCGTGCTTTGATGCGCGAGCCTGTGCCCTATACGCCTGTATGGTTGATGCGTCAGGCGGGCCGTTATTTGCCCGAGTATCGTGCTACCCGGGCCGAGGCAGGGTCTTTTTTAAATTTGGCTCAGAACAAAGAATATGCTTGCGAGGTGACCTTGCAGCCTTTGCGTCGTTTTGATTTTGATGCTGCGATCCTGTTTTCTGATATTTTGACTATCCCTCATGCAATGGGACTGGGGCTAGACTTCATTCAGGGCGAGGGTCCCAAGTTTGCGCATCCTATTCGCAATGAGGACGATGTGGCCAAACTGACTGTGCCCGATATGGAAAAGCTGCGTTATGTTTTTGATGCAGTGAACCTCATCCGCCACGAGCTCGATGGCAAGGTTCCTCTGATTGGTTTTGCAGGTAGTCCTTGGACGATTGGCTGCTATATGGTCGAGGGGGCCGGCTCTAAAGACTATCGCATCATCAAACAGATGATGTATGCACGCCCCGATCTAGTACATCAGATTTTGGAAATCAATACTCAGGCTACGATTCAGTACCTCAATGAACAAATCAATGCCGGTGCCCAAGCCATCATGATTTTTGATAGTTGGGGTGGGGTGTTGGCTGATAGCCTATTCCAAGAGTTCTCTTTGCAATACACCAAAAAGGTGGTAGCTGGTCTGCAGCGCGAGCACAACGGTGCACGCATCCCAGTGGTTGTCTTTACCAAAGGGGGCGGACAGTGGCTAGAGGATATCGAAAAATGTGGTGCTGATGCACTGGGTGTTGACTGGACCGTTAACCTCGCCCAAGCACGTCAACGCGTGGGTGATCGCGTGGCGTTACAAGGCAATATGGACCCCATGGTGATGTTTGGTGGCCATGAGGCTATCCGTAAAGAAATCCGTCGTGTGATTGATGATTTTGGTACGGTCGGCGAGGGCGGTCACGTCTTTAACTTTGGCCATGGCATCAATCGTTTTACTGATCCCGAGGCGGTAGCCGTGCTGGTCGACGAGGTTCATAAATACAGTCGTTCAAAGCACTAAGCCATTCTTTTCTATACGCGATGGCGTAGCTTGGACTACCTGGGCAAATTTTGTGTCTAGCGTACGATTAGCATGATGGGGCCTGCATTGCAGTGCCCCATTTTGCTCTAGGCTCGGGGTGCTATAGAGCCGTGTGCAAAACATGTCAACACGAGGCACGGTTTTGTGGTTTATGCACAGCACTTGTATGGGGCAGTTAGATGGATTATTTATAGTGGTCCTTTTAGAAGATCATGCAACCCATTGATTATTAATGGATAATGCGCTTATCCCAAGGCCCCTAGGAAGTTATCCACACTTATGCACATACTTTCCCCGTGGTTTTGCACAAAGTTATCCACAGGTTGCTGTATATCTTTTCAGTGCTTTAACAGGGCGACTTCATGACATCATCTCAGGCAGCAAAAAACAAAAAATACTGGTTGCAGGTCGTGCTAGATGTGCCCTTGCGCGGTCCCTTTGATTATTGGCATGAGGCTCCTGTAGCCACTGGTAATCGGGTGCTAGTGACCTTTGGTCGGCGCAAGCTGGTGGGCATCGTGACGGGGATGCTTGAGCACCCTAATTATGACCCCGATAAAGTACGGGCCATCGAGCAGGTGTTAGATGATTTGCCCCCCTTGCCACCTGATTGGTTGGCGATGGGGCAGTTTGCGGCGCGTTATTATCAGCGCCCACTGGGTGAGGTCCTATTGCCAGCGTTGCCACCGCCTTTAAGAACGCCTGCAGCCTATACGGGCAAGCGTTCGGCCGGTGGTCCTGTTGCGCGTTTGCGGCGACGTAAACACAAGGCTCCGGCTGCTGTTAAAGCAATCAGTGCGCCTGTACTCAGTGCTGAACAACAAGAGGCTGTGGCTGCCATCGGCGCAGATTCGGCAGGTCGGTTTTTACTTTATGGGGTGACGGGCAGCGGTAAAACTGAGGTTTATTTGCATGCTGCATTGCAGGTTTTGCGGGCCGGGCGGCAGGTCTTGTTCTTAGTGCCTGAAATCAATTTAACCCCGCAGTTTGAGCTTAGCTTGCGTCAACGCTTACAAGACAATGACCGAGCCTACTCCATCCAGGTGATGCATTCAGGGTTGGCCCAAGGGGCACGGCTGCGCTCATGGTTGGCTGCCTATGAGGGTGAGGCTGATGTACTGTTAGGCACGCGCATGTCGGTGTTTACGCCCATGCCGCGTTTGGGGCTTATTATCGTCGATGAAGAGCATGATTCTTCTTATAAACAGCAAGAGGGGTTGCGCTATTCAGCCCGCGACTTAGCGGTTTGGCGGGCGCATCAGGCGCAAATCCCGGTGGTCTTGGGCTCGGCCACCCCGGCACTAGAAAGCTGGGCGCATACACAACAGGATAACTACCAGTGTCTACGGCTGACACAGCGTGCGCGCGCCATGCCCTTACCTGACATTCAGATGGTAGATATTCGCCAAGAGTCACCCCCTCATGGGTTATCTGCACGGTTATTGCGTGCCATCGAAGAGCGCCTGGCCAATGATGAGCAGGTGCTGATATTTATTAATCGCCGTGGTTATGCCCCTGTACTGCGGTGTGGCTCTTGTGGCTGGCTTAGCAATTGCTCTAGATGCAGTGCTTATGCGGTTCTGCACAAAGGATTGCGTCATTATTTGCTGTGCCATCATTGTGGCGAGCAATGGCCAGTGGATAGGGCGTGCCCAGATTGCGGTGACCCAGACCTAAGCCCTTTGGGCCGTGGCACTCAGCGCTTAGAAGAGTTTCTAGCGCAGCAGTTTCCACAGGCTCGGGTTTTGCGTATTGATGCGGATAGCACGCGTCGTAAAGGGACTGCGGAAAAACTATTTGGACAGGTCCATGCAGGCGAGGTCGATATATTAGTCGGCACGCAGATGGTGTCCAAAGGGCATGATTTTAAATCTTTGGGCCTGGTTGGTGTGCTTAATGCTGATGCGGCTTTGTTTTCTCAGGACTTTCGTGCGCCTGAACGCTTGTTTGCGCAGTTAGTGCAGGTAGCGGGACGTGCTGGCCGTCACCGCGAGGGCGCCGAGGTATTAGTGCAAACAGAATATCCTGATCATCCGGTCTATCAGGCTTTGGTGGCACAGGACTACGAGCGTTTTGCCAATGCCGAACTCAAAGAACGTGAAAGCTTGCAGTTACCGCCTTATTCATATCAGGCTTTACTGACTACCGAGGCTAAAACCCTCAAGCAGTCGTTGGGTTTTTTGCAGCAAGCGCGTCACTGGGCGGTACAGTGGCTGCAGGCTCGAGGGTGGGAGCAAATCCAAATTTATGACCCCGTGCCTTTACATATTGTTCGGGTAGCCGATCGCGAGCGTGCACAACTACTGGTAGAAAGCCCATCGCGGGCAGCTTTGCAACAATTTTTACCGGCCTGGGATCAGATGCTCGAGCAACTCGCACAAAAAATGCGCCGCACCTATACTTTAGAAGTTGACCCCTTAAGCATTTAAACGTTGGACTTATGGCTGTATTGGATTCCAATTTAAACGACAAACAACGCGAAGCAGTGTTGTATCTGGATGGCCCCGCCTTGATATTGGCAGGTGCTGGCAGTGGCAAGACGCGTGTTATTACGCAAAAGATCGCCTATTTACTCCAAGAGTGTCACTACGATGCCCAACGCGTGCTGGCTTTGACTTTTACCAACAAAGCGGCCCGCGAGATGCGTGAACGTTTGTCATCGGTCCTAAACCGCCAACAGATGAAGGGGCTTTTTGTTGGGACCTTTCATAGTTTGGGTTTAAAGTTTCTGCGCCAAGAGGCCGAGCACGCCGGGTTAAAACCGCGTTTTTCTATTATGGATGCCCATGATAGCTTTGCGGTGGTACAGGATTTATTGCATAGTACAGATAGGGGGCGCATCTTTGCCGCACAGCAGCAGATCTCTTTGTGGAAAAATGCTTTGCTCGATCCGGATCAGGCTGCCTCGCAGGTCAAAACCACAGCCCAAGAAGAGGCCCTGCGTATTTTTTACAGCTACGAGGCTACCTTACGCGCCTATCAGGCGGTGGATTTTGACGATTTGGTGCGTTTACCCGCGATGCTCATGCGTGACGATGCCGAGATCGCTGCACGTTGGCAGCAACAGGTGCATTATTTACTGGTTGATGAGTACCAAGACACCAACACTTGCCAGTACGAGTGGGTACGGCAGTTGGTGCATCCGCGAGCGCAATTTACCGTGGTAGGTGATGATGACCAAGCTATTTATGCTTGGCGTGGTGCAACGGTAGAAAACCTGCAGCGCCTCAAAGAGGATTTTCCCGAACTGCGCTTGATTAAACTCGAGCAAAACTACCGTTCGGTGCAGCGTATTTTGCATGCCGCCAACCAGGTCATCAAAAATAATCCGGTGATTTTTGGTAAAAGCTTGTGGTCTGATTTGGGCTATGGCGAGGAAATCCACATCGAGGATTGCCCCAACGAACGCGCCGAGGCCGAATGGGTCTGCTTTGAGCTCATGCAAGAGCGCACCATGCGCCAAGCCCGTTGGCGTGATTTTGCAGTGCTTTATCGCAGCAATCACCAGGCTCGTGTGCTTGAGCAGTTTTTACGTCAGTACCGTATTCCTTATGTCTTGACCGGCGGACAAAGTTTTTTTGCTAAAGCCGAAATTCGCGATGTGTTGGCATATTTGCGCTTGTTAGCTAACACCGATGACGACCCGGCTTTTATTCGGGCGCTGACCCACCCACGCAAAGGGGTGGGTGAGGTGACCTTGCAGCGGTTGGGGGCATTTGCCAGTGGCCAAGACAGCTCCCTCTGGGAGGCTTTGCCCACCTTTTTGCTCAGTACCGAGCTACCCACCATACAGCGCGAGGCGTTAGATGGCTTTAGGGGGTTTATCCTGCGGATGCTGGGCGAGGTAGACAGCCGCGGAGAGCAGGCCGCCTCTTTTTTGCACCGCTTAGTCAGTGCAATTGAGTATGAGCATTATTTATTTGATCGCTATGACGAGCGTCCAGCCCAAGCTCGCTGGCAAAATGTATTAGATCTGATCGACTGGTTGCAGCGCAAAGCCGTGGAAGATGACCTCAGCGTGCTCGAGATCGTGCAGCATGTCAGTTTGGTTTCTTTACTAGAAAATAACGAGGGCGATGAAGAGCCCGATGCTGTACAGTTATCAACCTTGCATGCTGCCAAAGGATTAGAGTTTCCTCACGTGTTTTTGATAGGGGTCGAAGAAGGATTGTTGCCGCATTTAGGTCGCGAGGACGAGGATATCCTCGAGGAAGAGCGCCCAGGCATACTGGCCAAACGTATCGAAGAAGAGCGTCGTTTGATGTACGTAGGCATTACTCGGGCCCAGCGCAGTTTACGTCTTAGCTGGTGCCAGCGACGACGCCAAGGGCGCGAAGAGGTGGTGCGCGAACGGTCGCGATTTGTCAACGAGATGTTTGCGGCTGAAGAGGGGCAAAAAGAGCCTGAGCCCCCCAAAACACCTGATGATTATCTGGCTGAGCTCAAATCATTATTTGACTAAAGAAAATAACAAGGAGGGGTTATGCAACATTTAAATGGCGCTTTATATGGTGATTTGCGCGGATACGCGCCCGCCCGTTTAGAGCAGCATGCTGCCGATGAGCCTGCTTTTGCACGCTGGCGTGCGGGTTATGGGCCGATTCAGCATCATTCAGATACGCAAGCACTCGTCATGGCGATGGCGGCTGATTTGGTTGCACGCAAATTGCAACCTGACGTGGCAACCGTGTATGCATTGCTCCATGATCTAGACCAGCTGACCGCGGCTGCCATGTGGGTGGTGATACATATGACCTATGCACAGCGAGTGCGAGTCGATGGGCAACCACTACAGGCTCAGGATTTCAAGGAAAAGCCCGAAGGGCACACAGGGGGGGCGCTGAATATGGCCCCGGGGTATGCAGCTTATCTGGCTTGGAATGCTTTGACAGGAGAAACCCGTTCATGGTTGATGGGCCAGGGGCATAGTGTGGCCGCCGTTGAGGCGTTAAATGTATTGGTAGGCAATCTTCACCCCGAACAAGCTGCAGCCTACGGTGGGGGCGAGGCTGGGCTCAGTCAGTTAGTGCAGGATTTCTATTGCTATGCTTTGGCTGCCGATGGCAGCACGGGCGTGCCCCTAGGCAGTCATGCCAACCCCCATACAGCAGGGGCGATCCTAGAAGGAGGGTATTTGGGTTTTGCAGAATTACAGTATGCACATATGCCTTTTCCCGGCGAGAAATTAATTGCTTTTTTATCCGATGGCGCTGCCGAAGAGCAACGAGGTAGCGATTGGATTCCACGCTGGTGGCGTGCCCGCGACAGCGGTTATGCATTACCCATTATGATTGCGAATGGTCGTCGCATCGAACAGCGAACTGCCCTGGGGACTATTTCGGGTCTAGAGGGGTTTAAAGCTCATTTGCGAGGCTGCGGCTTTGATCCCATTCATTTCGATGGGCGTGATCCCGCTGCATTTGTAACTGCATTGTGGCAAATGGAAGGACGCCTCAGCATATGGGAGCAGCGTTACGAGCTGGGCCTGGCACGGTACCCGGCGCCGGTGCCGTATGGTATTGCTGAAAGCGAAAAAGGCTATGGCTTTTACGGGGCGGATCAAAATGTAGCGCACAATTTGCCTTTGCCAGGTAATCCTCGTCATGATGCCCAAGCGCGGGCGCTGTTTAATGAATATGCTCAACCTTTATGGGTGGCGCCCGAGGCTTTAAAAGCGAGTGTGGATCGATTGAATAACCACGCGCAGCACGAGCGTGTGCGAGAACGCGACCATCCACTGGCAGTGCGTCATCCAGACGCGGTGCAGCTGCCCGAGTTAAAATTTACTGAGGATGCTTGCACGCCGATGCAGGCCATGGATGAGTATTTTGTGGCATTGGTTCAGCAAAACCCACAACTGCGTCCACGCGTCGGTAACCCTGATGAACTGGCCAGTAATCGCTTGACTGGGGTATTGGAAAAACTCAAACATCGGGTGACTGATCCCGAGGGTAAAAACGAGGATGTCCACGGTGATATCATCACGGTGCTGAACGAAGAGGCCGTGGTGTCAGCTTGCCTGGGTAATCAGGGTGGGCTTAATTTGGTGGCCAGCTACGAGGCTTTTTGCGTCAAGATGCTGGGCGCTATCCGCCAGCGGCTAATCTTTGCACGCATGCAAAAGGAGGCAGGGCGTCCTGCAGGTTGGATTAGTTGGCCGGTGGTGGCTACCTCGCACACGTGGGAAAATGGTAAAAACCAGCAATCGCATCAGGACACGACCTTTTGCGAGGCACTATTGGGCGAAATGAATGATGTGTCGCGGGTGCTTTTCCCGGCGGATTACAATAGCTTTATGGCCTTGTTGCCGGGCATTTATGGTAGCCGCGGACAGATCGCCTGCATCGTAGCGCCCAAACAAATACGCCCTAGTTTCTTTACCGCCGAACAGGCACAGCAGCTGGCCCAAGAGGGGGCCCTTATTGTTAAAGAATACACGGGCCCGAGCCCGGCCCATGATGAAGCCGCCTCAGTGCCATCTGTATTGCTGTTGGCTAATGGCAGCTACCAATTAGAGCAAATGCTCGCAGCAGGTCGTCGTTTACGGGAATTAAAACAACCTTATCGATTGGTTTATCTACAAGAGCCAGGCCGTTTTCGCCATCCACGCGATATTTTAGAGGCAGAACAATTGGTTTCTACCCAGGTGTATGAGCATTTATTTGCAGGTCCATGGCGCGCGATTGTAGGTTTAACACACATGCGTCCGGAAATACTGTCCGGCCATCTATCCAGCTTGTGCTCAGGCATTCCTTTGGTGCGCATGCTTGGGTATATTAATCGTGGAGGCACCTTGGATGACTTTGGCATGCAGTTTGCCAACCGCGCCACCTGGGCGCATGTCATCGATGCACTGGCTCCCGTGCTGGGTACAGCGGGAGGGTTACAGCCCGACGAGCAACAGGCCGTTGCTGGTGCAGGCGATCCTTGGGTGCTACAAACCCATTTGCAGGCTGATTAAATCATGCAGATGGGCATTAACGGATTGCCGAATCATTATGTTGTTGATTGTGCCCATAGTTTTGAAAGGGGATAGTTTTGGATATTCAAGAGGTAGCAGTTATTGGTACGGGTGCGATGGGGCAGGGGATTGCTCAGATCGCCGCCCAAGCAGGTCTCAAGGTGTATTTATACGATGCACAACCCGAGGCTACCGAGCGTGCACTGGCTCAACTGGACAAGATCTGGGCCCGCCAGGTCGAGCGCGAGCGCATGACCCAGGACGAGGTCGACGCTGCCCGTGCTCAGTTGGTCACTGTGGGTGATCTCAATGAGCTGAGCTCAGCAGATTTGGTGGTTGAGGCCATTGTCGAAGACTTGGACATTAAAAAAGAGCTGTTTGCTCAGCTCGAGGACATCGTCAGCGCCGATTGTATCTTGGCCTCCAACACGTCTTCTTTGTCCATCACCGCCATTGCCCAAGGATGCAAAGACCAGGGCCGTGTCGTGGGTTATCACTTTTTTAACCCGGTCCCGCTGATGCGCGTGGTCGAGGTGATTGATGGGTTGCGTACACGCCCTGAGGTCAGTGATGCCCTGATGACTCTGAGCGAAAAAATGGGCCACAAGGCCGTTCGTGCCAAAGATATGCCCGGCTTTATTGTGAATCACGCTGGACGCGGTATGAATACCGAGGGCCTACGCGTCGCTCAAGAAGGGGTGGCTGATTTTGCTCAGATTGATGCCATCATGCGCGAGCAGGCAGGTTTCCGTATGGGTCCCTTTGAGCTCATGGACCTCACCGGTTTAGACGTCTCGCATGCTGTGATGGAGTCGATTTACTATCAGTTTTATGAAGAGGATCGCTTCCGTCCTTCCGCACTGGCCGCAATTCGTTCAGCAGGTGGTCTGTATGGCCGTAAAACTGGCGAGGGCTTTTATCGCTATGAAAATGGTCAAAAAGAAAGCATTGCCGAGCCCGAGGTGCCTGCCGATAACGCAGATCTAAAGGTCTGGGTGGCACCTTTCCACGAGATTGGTTATGAGCGCGCTTTACAATGTGTCCAAGCTCTCAATGCCCAGGTTGTCGAGGGCGACGAGCCACCTGCCGATGCGTTGATCGTAGTGACCCCATTTGGCGAAGACGTAGCAACGATGGCATCCGAGTACGCCCTGGATCCCGAGCGCACAGTAGCCTTGGATACTTTGTTTGGTCTAGAAAAGGGACGTCGCCGGGTGGTGATGACTTCTTTGGTGACAGCCCCTCAGTGGCGGGATGCGGCTCATGCGTTATTCGCACGTGATGGGACCGCGGTGTCCATGATTTCAGACTCGACTGGTTTTGTTGCACAGCGCATGCTGGCTATGATCGTCAATATCGCAGCGGATATCGCTCAGCAGGGTATTGCTACTGCCAAGGACATCAATACGGCCACAGCATTAGGCCTGGGTTATCCCGAAGGAGGCCCGCTGGCCTATGGTAATAAACTGGATCCCGTGCTGATCTTGGAAATCCTGCTCTCCATCCAGATGATCACGGGCGATCAGCGCTATCGTCCCAGTCTGTGGCTACAGCGTCGTGTTCAGTTGGGGTTAGCCCTGGACCACGAAGAAAACTAAAGCCCAGTGCACATAGCAGGCAAAGTTTCTCCTTATTTGTTTGCTTGTGAATAGACCCCGATATAGCCCGATATTAGGGTTAATCGGGGTTTTTTTGTCTTGTCAAAAAACCCTACGAACAGTAGGCTATTTTTAGGTCTGTAACACAGGAGTTGTTTTGAGCAAAAAACATTCTGATTCGACCCCAAAGCATCAGGACGAGTCCACACCGATGTTGCGGCGCATCCGCAACCGCCTTAGCCGTTTATTAGAACGAGAGCGCGGGGATACCGCGATGCGGGCGCAGGCTTTGTTAACTGCACCGCTGACTGATAATCGTGCTAACGAGCTGATGGCCCATTGGTCGCAGCAGTATTGGACGGCCGAGGCTGGGCACCGTCGCTTGATGCTTAGTGAACTCGTCTTGGCCAAAGAGGCCGCAGGCGCAGCCGCTGAAAATGGTCGGCTTTTTTTTCGTCGTTTATACGCGCACACAGACAGTCTGTACCCATTGGTGCAGTTACGCGCTGATTTATTACGCTGGCGCAAAGAGGTCCCCGAGTTCCAACCCCTCGAGGCCGAGCTCCAAGCACTACTGGCGAGCTGGTTTGATGTGGGCATGCTCGAATTACGGCCGATCACCTGGGATTCGCCCGCCTCTTTACTCGAACGTTTGATCGAGTACGAGGCCGTACACGAGATTAGCTCATGGGCCGAGCTCAAGCACCGCCTGACAGGCAATCGTCATTGTTATGCTTATTTCCATCCTCGGATGGATATGATTCCGCTGATTTTTGTGGAAATCGCTTTTACCGAGCGCATGGCGGACAATGTTCAGGTGCTGCTCGATCCCCATCACAACAATGATGAGCTGCCCGAGGACAAGGCGCGCTGGGCTATTTTTTATTCCATTTCAAATACGCAATATGGTTTGCGCGGGATTAGTTTGGGGAATTTTTTACTCAAACGGGTGATCCAGGCCCTGGTGGCGGATTATCCAAAGCTGCGCTCTTTTGCGACGTTGTCACCGATCCCTGGGTTCATGCGTTGGCTAGAGGCTCAGCATGGCGACACGCTGGCCGAATACATTAATGACAAAGAAGAACGTCGCTTGGCCCGTGATGATGCGGATGCAGGGCGTAAATGGGCAGTTCGTATTGCCAAGTCTTTGACCGAGGATAAAAACGAGGCCATCCGCCGCATTGCGATGGAATTCGCTACCGTGTATTTGACCTCACTCAATGAACAAGGGCAGCCCTTGGATCCGGTCGCACGCTTTCATTTGGGCAATGGGGCTCGTATCGAGCGCCTCAATTGGGCAGCAGACAGCTCCGAGCGCGGCATGCGTCAGTCCTGTGGCATGATGGTTAACTATGTGTATGAGCTCGACGAGCTGGATGCCAACATCGATTTGTTGGCTCAGGGTAAACCACGTTCCCGGTTGTCCGGGCGCTGGTTAAGCTAACGACGAAGGAGGATTTCATGGGTACAGTGCAGTTGCAGCAAACAGGGGCCGTGGCTTATTTGACCTTGTCGCATCCCCAGCGGCTCAATGCACTGTCCGTGCAGATGTGGCAACAGTTGCGCACACACGTGCACACGCTAAATGCGGCGGCGCAGGCCGATCAGCTGCGGGTCCTGGTGATTCGTGGGGCCGAGGGCAATTTTGCGGCCGGGGCTGATATTGCCCAGTTTGAACAGCAGCGTCACAGCCAAACGCAGGTGATTCGCTATCATGAAAAAATACTGGCCCCTGCGCTACAGGCCATCATTAACTTTCCGGCACCGGTCATAGCTGCCATCCAAGGTGCCTGTGTGGGTGGCGGGCTCGAGATTGCAGCCTGCTGTGATTTACGTCTGGCTACCGAGGATGCTCGCTTTGGGGTACCTATCCATCAGTTGGGTTTTCCTATGGCCCCCCAAGAGCTCAATGGATTGCTACGTATCGCGGGGCCAGCGGTGGCTGCTGAATTACTCTTCGAGGGGCGCATCCTAGATGCTACCGAAGCCTATCACAAGGGGTTGGTGACTCGTGTGGTTCCCACAGCAGCTCTAGAGCAAGAGCTACAAAATAGTATTGCGCATGTGCTGCGCGGTGCGCCCGGAGCAGCCCGTGCCACTAAAGATTTGATACGGCGTTTGCAACCCAGCAGTGCGCCACTGAGCAGTACCGAGTTAGAACAATTTTATGGATATGCCGAAAGCGCTGAACATCGCGAGGGGGTGCGTGCGTTTTTGGAAAAAAGAACCCCGCAATTCGGAGAAGAGATTGAGCCATCTCAATGACAATCTATACGTTACCCTGTCCCAAGGGTTTCCATCTGATCGCAATCAGGTGGCGATACATACCCCGGACAAGGACTATAGCTGGGCAGATATCGAAAACCTGAGTGCCCAATACGCGCACGCGTTGACCTCGCTAAATCTGAATGAGGGGGCGCGTGTCGCTGTTCAAGTTGAAAAAAGCCCTGAGGCCCTAATGCTATATCTGGCCTGTTTGCGGGCAGGTTATGTGTATTTGCCATTGAACACAGCCTATCAGCGCAACGAAGTAGCCTACTTTTTAGGGGATGCTGCCCCCGAGCTACTGGTTTGTGACCCAGTCTTTTTATCCAGCCTCACCTCAGTCGCTGCTGAATGCGACACCCAGCATGTATTGACTCTAGATGCTCAGGGGCAGGGCACGCTGGCAGATTTAGCCGCGGAGCAGCCTAGCAAATTTAATACCGTGGCCCGCCAGGCTGATGCACTGGCAGCCATCGTTTATACCTCGGGAACAACAGGTCGCAGCAAGGGCGCCATGCTCAGTCACGGCAACCTGGCTTCCAATGCCCAAGTGCTACATCAGTATTGGGGTTGGAGCAGTGATGATGTCTTGTTGCATATGCTGCCTATTTTCCATGTGCACGGGCTTTTTGTGGCCTCGCACGGGGCGTTATTGGCTGGAGCCAAAATGATTTGGCTGCCCAAACTAGACATCGAGCAGGCGTTGCACTATTTACCACAAAGCACATTGATGATGGGGGTACCCACCTACTATGTGCGACTGCTTGCTCACGAGGGCTTTACCCGCGAGGTTTGCCGCTCGATGCGTTTGTTTATCTCGGGTTCTGCGCCCTTATTAGAAGAAACCTTTAAGGCCTTTGAGGAACGCATTGGCCAAAAAATACTCGAGCGCTACGGCATGAGCGAAACCGTCATGCTGACATCCAACCCCTATGACCCCGAGCAGGGGCCGCGCGTGGCAGGCACCGTAGGGCGCCCATTGCCCCAAGTGCAGTTACGTATCGTGGATGATAATGAAACCCCCGTCAGTGGGGATACTGTGGGCCATGTCCAAGTACAAGGACCTAATGTCTTTTCTGGTTATTGGCAAATGCCCGAGAAAACCGCCGAAGAGTTCACCCAAGATCATTGGTTCCGCACCGGAGATATGGGTCAATGGACCGAGGTCGAAGGCGGGCACCAATATCTCAGCATCGTGGGCCGTAATAGCGACATGGTCATCACCGGTGGCTATAACGTTTATCCCAAAGAAATAGAGCTGCTAATTGATGAGTTCGAGGGGGTAAACGAATCGGCCGTGGTGGGCATCCCTGACCCAGACTTTGGCGAAGCGGTTGTAGCCGCAGTTGTCCCGTTGCCTGGGAAAGAGATAGACGTGGATGCATTAAATACCCATTTACGTAACGAATTGGCAAACTACAAGGTGCCGAAACAAATCCACATCATTGATGAACTGCCCCGCAACACCATGGCTAAAGTACAAAAAAATGTACTACGCCAGCAGTTTTCAAAATAAAACAGCCACCTGGAGGAGGGGGGCACGTGGCGCCGGGCAAAGCATGCATGATTACTGAATAAAAACACAATGGAATACATAAAAGTGCATAGCTAAATACGCCCTGCGCGCCACAAAAATAGCAAAAGAAGAACTAAATACTTATCAAACTGTAGAAGCAAGGAAATAAGAACAGATAACAAAGAACAAACGGCAAATAACAAACAATTAACAGAGACAGTAAATAATAAATAACAAGTAACAAGCACCAGAGGTACCTGCAGTAATAAACGCTGCAAAAGTAACAATAGAAACCACTACAGCAGTAATCACTTTTCGCTTTTGGAGGAGACAACCATGAAAAGTAAACAGCAATTCAAGGCCCATAAACAGGGTGGGCGTACGTTGGCCGTTACAGCATTGATGGCGGCTGGGATGGTATTTGCTCAAACAGCCGCAGCCAATCAAGTATTGCGTGTCTCGCATCAGTTTCCAGGGGGCCAAGGAGACCCACGCGATGAGATGGTGCAAATCATCGCTAAAGAGGTCAAGGATGCAGATGTGGGGCTCGAGATACAGGTATTTCCTGGCGCCTCTTTGTATAAACCCGTTGAGCAGTGGGGGGCGGTGACTCGTGGGCAATTGGATATGAGTGCATTTCCATTGGATTATGCTTCGGGACGGGTGCCGCAGTTTTCTGCAACATTAATGCCCGGCCTGGTACGCAATTATGACCATGCGCAACGTCTCAATGATTCGCCTTTTATGGATGATATTCGCGCATTGGTCGAGGAAAATGGGGCTGTCATCATTGCAGATGCCTGGCTTGCCGGGGGGTTTGCCTCTAAAGAGCAATGCATTACTAGCCCAGAAAGCATCGAAGGGCAGGTGATTCGTGCGGCCGGACCGGCTTTTGAGCAGATGTTGGCCGAGGCTGGCGCATCGATCGCTTCCATGCCCTCTTCCGAGGTGTATGTCGCGATGCAAACTGGGGTACTAGATGCTGCTAACACCTCTAATGACAGTTTCGTTTCCTATCGTTTGTACGAACAGGTCAAGTGCTTAACCGCGCCTGGTGACAATGCTCTGTGGTTTATGTACGAGCCTGTAATCATGTCTAAAAAAGTGTTTGATGGCTTGAATGAAGAACAAAAAGAAGCCTTATCTGCAGCAGCTCGCAAGGCAGAGGAGTATTTTGACCAAGTCTCTCGCGAAGGCGAGCAAAAAATGATCGATACCTTTACGGATAGCGGGGTCGAGGTGACAGAGCTATCAGACGCTGATTATGAAGCTTGGATGGAGGTCGCTCAGCGCTCATCTTATAAGAACTTTTCTGAAAAAGTTAAAGGCGGCAAAGAGCTTTTAGAAAAAGCCTTGGCTGTCGAGTGATGTCCTGAGTCACCCACTGGGACTGTGTGCCTAGTGGGTGTTCTTTTCTCTGATCCTCTGAGGAATCAAGCGCAATGATCGATCGATATATTGCTCTCGTCGAGCGCCTGTCCCGTTGGGGTGGGGCGCTCGCCGTGGCATGTTTGGTGTTTGCCATGGTTGTGGTCTGCCAGATGATTTTGACCCGTTATGTTTTTCGTGGGGCGACGGTGTGGCAAACCGAGGCTGTGGTGTTTTCTGCAACGGCGGCTATTTTTATTGGGGCGCCTTATGTGTTGCTACGCAAAGGACATGTGGGGGTAGACGTGGTGATGCACTATGCCTCGACCCGCAATCAGCGCCGATTGGAATTTATAGGCTCATTGTTGGGTCTGTTGTTTTGTTTGGTGATGGCTGTTGCCACAGGCGTGCATTGGTACGAGGCCTATGACCGTGGGTGGACAACACCCAGCGTGGCTGCAGTGCCCTTGTGGTGGCCTTTAACACCTATGTTTATTGGCTTTGTATTGCTGTCATTGCAGTATCTGGCCAATTTATTCCGCATTTGTAGAAACGACGAGGTGCTGCCATGACCCCACTGATTGCTGGCTCGATTTTAATTGCCTTATTGTTTGTGCTGTTGGCCACCGGGATGCCCATCGCTTTTGCTTTGGGGTTAGCTGCCGTTGCCGGGATTTTCATGGACATGGGCGTGGAGTCTGTCTATGTGTTGGCAGAGACCATGTTTGCAGGGATTGGTAATTTAGCCTACGTGGCCATCCCCATGTTCGTGTTGATGGGTTCTTTGGTAGCGGGAACGCCAGCTGGCGGTGATTTATACCGTTCTTTAGATCGATGGTTGTACAAGGTACCTGGTGGACTGGTGCTTTCTAATATCGGGGCATGTGCCATTTTTTCGGGCATGACAGGTTCGAGCCCTGCTACCTGTGCTGCCATTGGGCGTCTGGGTATTCCTGAAATGCGTAAGCGCGGTTATCCCAACTCAGTAGCCACAGGCTCTATCGCGGCAGGGGGAGCTCTGGGCATTTTGATTCCGCCGTCAGTCACAATGATTGTCTACGGGATTTCGACACAGACCTCTATAGGGCGCTTGTTTTTGGCTGGGGTAGTGCCAGGCATCATGTTGACTGCGATGTTCATGGTGTGGGCGCTGATCGATGCACGACGCAAGGGCTTTCGTTTTGTGGTGCCAGGTTTGCGCTACAGTCTGCGTGATAAATTACAAACGCTGCCGCGCGTGTTGCCCTTGTTGGCTATTATCGTCGGCATGATGTTTGTACTGTACGGTGGGGTTGCCACCCCATCCGAAGCGGCAGGTGCAGGGGCCATGTTGACGCTCATCGTAGTGATATTGGTCTATCGCCTTTTTAGGGCCAGAGACTTTGTACCTATTTTTGGCTCGGCCATGCGCGAAAGCGTCATGATCATGATGATTATGGCCTCTGCAGAGCTCTTTGCCTTTGCTTTGTCCTCGTTGTATATCACCCAGAGCTTGGCAGCGACTATTGCCACTGTTGAAATCAATCGCTGGGCATTGATGGGCCTCATCAATGTATTTTTATTGGTCGCTGGGTTGTTTCTACCGCCTGTAGCCGTGATTGTCATGTCTGCACCCTTGTTATATCCCATCGTGGTTAACGCAGGTTTTGACCCTTATTGGTTTGCGGTGGTGCTGACCATTAATATGGAGATAGGCTTAATCACACCGCCGATTGGATTGAATTTGTTTGTGATTAATTCAATAGCCCCCGAGGTTCCCACCCGAGAGATACTGTCTGGGTCTTTGCCCTATGTGCTGGTGATGATTCTGGCCATTATTATTTTGTGTATCTTTCCTGAAATCGTCACTGCTGTGCCCGAGTGGTGGATGGGTCCTGCACGATAAAAAAACGCCGTCGCTGGTTTGCGACGGCGCTGCACTGATTGTATTTTTGGGCTGGCTCGTGCATCAAGGTCGGGTCAGCCCTGTTTTATCGCTGTTGATTGACCGAGGTTATTTGGTCTCGGAAATCATGTACAGGATAGCGGCCTCGAGCTCTTCGTCAGAGGCTGTGGAACCGCCACGGGGTGGCATGGCGCCAGTACCCTTGATAGCAACCTCTAACATGGTCTCTAAACCTGTTTCCATGTAGGGCTTCCATGCATCGGCATCGCCAAACTTGGGTGCACCCGCAACGCCAGCAGCGTGACAGGCAAAGCAGTTGCCATCATAGAGCTTTTTACCAATTTCTAACTGCTCATCGGTGGCTGCAAACTCATCACCATCAGCGGCAGCCGTTTCGGTGGACTCATCGGCCTCGTCCTGTTTGGCGTCGGCGTCATCACCCTCGGCAGCTGCATCAGCGGAATCTTGCTCGTCCTGACCATCATCGGCCTGATCGTCAGCGGCATCGGCCTTGGCCTCATCAGCTGCCTCCGTACCATCGGCATCAGGCTCATTAAAGTCAGCACCTGCGGCATTGGCCATATAAACCATAGCGCGCTCGACCTCGAGGTCATCAAGTGAAGTATTCCCCCCCTTGGCTGGCATTGCGCCACGACCATTTAAAGCAACCTTGAGCAATTCGTCATAGCCGGCCTCGATATAAGGTGCCCAAGCATGGGTATCACCAAATTTGGGTGCACCCGCAATACCCTCGGCGTGACAGGTTGCACAGGTACTGTTGTAAACCTCTTCGCCAGTTTTAAGCTCGAGATCGCCATCCCCCTCGGGCGCCTGGAAAGCCACCCGCGCGACGGGCTGAATCC
>Ga0209487_1001374_pt1 | contig 20618 bp, 16 predicted proteins | sample Poulit2012_FD_187524 | JGI IMG/M metagenome (GOLD analysis project Ga0209487, IMG submission 187524) | Agricultural soil microbial communities from Georgia to study Nitrogen management - Poultry litter 2012 (SPAdes) (version 2) | ecosystem: Environmental > Terrestrial > Soil > Agricultural land...
AATTTTAATGATGGGGGTTGTTTCAGTTGAGTTCATTTACCAACCCATCTCCATATAAAACATGGCGGCAAAGGCATCGAGCAAAATAACAGTAAAGATAGACTGTACCACGGCCGAGGTAGTGCGTTCGCCCACCGATTGGGCGCTACCAGTCACCTTGAAGCCCTGTTGACAACCGATGGCGGCAATCAAAAAGGCAAAAATGGGTGCTTTGGCAATGCCCACCAGAAAATCGATAAATTCGATATCGTTATGAAAGACCGATAAGAACATGGTGGGGGAGATGTTCAAGGCCCAAATACAGACTAGGGCGCCCCCAAAGATGCCTGCAATCATGCCAATAAAGGTCAGCAGGGGCATGGCCACAAGCATGGCAATCACGCGTGGCAGCACTAGGACCAGCATGGGGTCAAGGCCTTGGGCGCGCAGGGCGTCAATTTCCTCGTTGGCTTTCATGGAGCCGATTTGCGCGGTAAAGGCACTGGCGGTGCGCCCGGCCATCAGAATGGCAGTCAGCAATACGGCAAATTCACGTAAAAAGGAAAAGCCAACCAAATCAACGGTATAAATGGTGGCGCCAAAGGTTTGCAATACGGTAGCACCCAGAAAGGCGACCACCGCCCCGACCAAAAAAGTAAGCAAGAAAATGATGGGAACGGCATTGATGCCGATTTCCTCTATTTGGGCCACAACCGAGTTCAGGCGCCAGTTGCGAATAATGAAGATGCTGCGCGTCCATGTGGTTAGTATCAGGCCTACAAAGGCAGTCAAACCCAGAAAGTTGTGCCAGAAGCGCTCGGTGGCTTGGCCGACCCGCACCAACAGATTGCTAAGCCAGCTGTGCTGGGCGGTTGGGGCGACTAGTTCCTCTTTGCTTAGTGATTGGCCCACTGTTTCCAGCAGGGCACGGCGCTCGGTCGACAGGCCCTCGGCTTGGGCAAGGACAGAATCCAGGCGTTCCAGGCCGATCAGTTGGCATAATCGCTCGGCCCCGGCGGTATCCAGCTGATCTAGCGCGCTGAAGTCGTACTCGGCCTGGGCCAGATCATATTGTTTGGCCAATTGGCTGTGGGCGGCTTTAAGCGCCATATAATTTGCCAGCACCCAGTGACCAGTCAGGCGCAGGCGCACTGTTGGGGCCTCTGTAACCAGTTGATAGAATTCTGTGTTTTTGCTTTTCATAAATAGTTTGTACGCCATGGGAAGGCCCATTGCGCCTGCAAGAGACCGTCAGCCCAAAGTGGGCTGCTGTACAAATGCTAACATGCCCATAGAGTGCACATAAAGACACGCCCCCTTTTTTATCGGGGCGCATTATTTTATCATTGAGTAAGTTTTGACCTTTTTTGGGCGGTACGCGTCTCGCGCTATTTTTGCCTTCTCATTCATTTCAATTGGAATTGCACCGAACAATGTTTAATCATTTGCAGCCCTATGCAGGCGATCCGATCTTCAAGGTAGCACAGGCTTTCCAAGAAGACCCGCGCGAACAAAAAGTCAACCTCTCTATTGGGTTGTATTTTGATGATGAGGGTCGTGTGCCTGTGCTCGATGTGGTACAGCAAGTCGAGCGCGACTGGGCCGAACAGCAGGCGCCGCGCGTTTATTTGCCCATGTCGGGCCTGCCCGATTATTGCGAGGCAGTGCAATCGCTTTTGTTCGGGGCGCAAGCCGTCCAAGAGGGGCGTATCGCCACCATTCAAACCATCGGCGGCACAGGTGCCCTGCGGGTTGGGGGCGAATTATTGCACGAGGCCTATCCCAGCAGCGGCATGTGGGTAAGCACCCCCAACTGGGCCAACCACGAGGCCATTTTCAAGGGCTGCGGCATTGCCGTCAACGAATACCGCTACTACAACCCTGAAACCAAGCAGGTGGATTTTGAGGGCATGCTTAGCGATATCGTCAAGCTGCCCGCCAACAGCTTTGTATTGCTGCACCCCTGTTGCCATAACCCAACTGGCGTCGATCTCAGCAAAGCCCAGTGGCAGCAGCTGATTGTGGTACTTAAAGAGCGCGGCCTCATTCCCTTCCTGGATTTGGCCTATCAGGGGTTTGCCGAAGGGGTCCAAGAGGACACCTACGTACTGCGCGCCATGTACGATGCCAAGCTGACCTTTTTGGTTGCCAACTCTTTTTCCAAAAACTTTTCCTATTACAGCGAGCGTTGCGGTGCCCTGTCTGTAGTGTGTGCCCAGCCCGCCGAGGCCGAGCATGTGCGCGGCGTGTTGCAGTCCATTGTGCGCCGTCTGTATTCCAATCCCCCCGAGCACGGTGGGCAGGTGGTGGCCGCCATTTTGTCCCAGCCCGAATTGCGCCAGCAATGGGAGGCCGAGGTCGCCCAAATGCGCCAGCGCATCTGGGCCATGCGCCAGGCGGTGGCAGATCACCTGGCTAAACAAGCGCCCAACTACGATGCCTCTTATTGGTTGCAGCAGCGGGGCATGTTCAGCTACACCGGCCTTAGCCCCGAACAAGTCGGGCGTTTGCGTGATGAATTCGGCATTTATCTGCTCGAGTCAGGTCGCATTTGTGTGCCTGGGCTGAACCAGAACAATGTCGCCTATTTTGCCCAATCCTTGGCTCAGGTGGTATAGCTCATTACTTGATGGCAGCTTATGTTTATTAATAATGCGTGGTATGTGGCGGCCCTGGGCACCGAGGTAGGCCGGCATTTGTTTTCGGTGCGCATGCTTAACCAGGATCTCCTGCTTTATCGCCAGGAAGACGGTACCCCTGTAGCACTGCATGATTCCTGCCCCCATCGCCGCCTGCCGCTTTCCATGGGGCGTCTCATTGCCGATACTGTCGAGTGCGGCTATCATGGGCTTACTTTTGACGCCCAGGGGCAATGTGTTCGCGCCCCTGCCTGTGGCGCCCAAATCCCCGGGCGCGCCGAGGTGCGCGCTTATCCTTGTATCGAACGGTATGGGCTCATTTGGGTCTGGATGGGCGAGGCCAAGCTGGCTGATCCGGACACGCTCATTCACATCAAGGAATGGGATGACCCCGATTGGGGGGTCAATCGCGGTGATGCCATGGAGGTAGCTTGCAACTACCTGTACATTACCGATAATTTGCTGGATCCCACCCATGTATCATGGGTACATCAGACCTCGTTTGGTACTGATGAACTGATAGGGGTGCCCTTGGAGCTTGCCGAAGACGAGCTCGGGGTGACGGCCTATCGATGGTTGTACGATATCGAGGTAGCGCCTTTTTATCAGCAGTTTGTACGTTTTCAAGGGCGTTGCGATCGCAAACAGCAGTATGAAATGCGTTATCCCGCACATGCTGTCATTCGTGCCTTGTTTACCCCGGCAGGCACGGCCACGGATGAGCCACCCTTTCATCCGCAGGTGTTTTTGATGGATTCTTATAATTTCCTGACACCGATCGACGAAAAAAACACGCGCTATTTCTGGTTTCAGCTGCGTAACTTCAGCCCCCAAGACGAGCAGGTTTCGCAGACGTTTAACAAAGATGTCCGGGCTGCTTTTCTTGAAGACAAAGCAGTGCTTGAAGCGGTGCAAAAAGGCATGGATGCCCATGGTGCCCGCCTTAGCCTGCCTTCAGATGCCGCGGCGTTGCGTTTTCGCAAGCGCACCCAAGAGCGTATCCGCGATGAGCAAACGTCCCAGCTGGCCTAAGGGAATATGCGGCATCATTGACGGAGCACCTCGGTTGGGCTCTTTTTATTGACTTAGTTTTTTCAGGGTCTTCATCGCATCATGGATTCTCAAACACCTACTTACCAGTTTTCTCAGCGTGCGCTCCAACTTACCAGCTCGGCCATTCGCGAGATCCTGAAGGTCACGACACGACCCGAGGTGATTTCTTTTGCAGGCGGGCTGCCTTCCCCCGAAGGGTTCCCCGTAGCCCAGTTACAGCAGGCCTTTGATACTGTGCTCGAGCAACAGGGCCGTTCTGCTTTGCAGTATGGCCCTACCGAGGGGTATCAGCCGTTGCGCGAATGGGTGGCCCAAAGTCTCAGTGAACCAGGGGCCGAGATCTCGCCCGAGGAAATCCTTATCGTTTCTGGGTCACAACAGGCGCTCGACATGTTGGGCAAATTGTTTGTTGATCCGGGCAGCAAAGTACTGGTTGAGTCGCCTACCTATCTGGGGGCTTTACAGTCATTTTCATTATTCGAGCCCAACTATGTTGCCATTGAAACAGACGAGGGCGGTTTAATTCCTGCCGAGGTTTCCTTGCCCAAGGCCCAGGGTGCGCGCTTCATTTATGTGTTGCCCAATTTCCACAACCCGACCGGGCTGACCCTAAGTCTCGAGCGCCGCCAAGAGCTGGTCGAGCGCTGTGCCCAGGAAAACATCCTGATTATCGAAGATGACCCCTATGGCGAGCTGCGCTATGCCGGCCAGCCTCAGCCCAGCTTATTAACCCTGGGGCGCAAAGTGGGCGCCGGGGTGGTGCGGTTGGGTTCCTTTTCCAAAGTGCTGGCCCCCGGCTTGCGTCTGGGTTATATCGTCGCCCCGCGTGCCATTATCGACAAATTGGTACAAATCAAGCAAGCCACAGACCTGCACTCCAATACCTTGACCCAAATGGCGGTTTATGAAGCGGTTAAGGGCGGCTTTCTCGAGCAACATTTGCCCGCCGTGCGCGATCTTTACCAGCGTCAGTGTGGCTACATGCTAGATGCCATGGATGAGCATTTTCCCAAAGAGGCCAACTGGACCCGTCCCGAAGGGGGCATGTTCATTTGGGTCAATTTGCCTGAACACATTGATGCGGAAAAGCTGTTGCTCAAGGCCATTGATAATCACGTGGCTTTTGTCCCTGGCACGCCATTTTATGCCGATGGGCAGGCCAAGAAAAACACGCTCCGGCTCAGTTTTGTTACCGTCAGCGAAGAACGAATCCGCGAAGGCATTGCTATTTTGGGCCGATTGATTCGAGAACAGGCGCAACAATCCGGCCAGTTAAGTGCTTGATACCAGACCCTGATGAGCTCTACACAAACCCCCCCCCATTCTCGTCCTGACCTTTCAGACATGCACCCAGATGACTGGGTGCAGCGCTATCTCCCCTCATCGTGGGGGCCTTATGCGCGCTTGTGCCGCCTGGATCGCCCGGTCGGCACCTGGTTGACCCTGCTGCCCTGTTTGGCAGCCTTGGTGCAGGCCGCTGGGGGCTGGCCCAGTCTGTGGCGGGTGTTGATTTTCTCTCTGGGCGCCTTGCTCATGCGCGGCATCGGCTGCAGCTTCAACGATATCTTTGATCGCGATTTTGACCACCAGGTCGAACGTACCCGTTTCCGGCCCCTGACAAGTGGCCAGCTGTCCCTAACCCAGGCGTTGCTATTTACCTTTGCCCAATTGGTGGTGGCCGCTTTGCTTTTGCTGGCCATCAATAGTTACAGCCGTTGGCTGGCGCTGGCGTTGGTGCCGCTGGTGGTGATCTACCCATTATGCAAGCGGTTTACCCACTGGCCCCAGGCGGTGTTGGGTATTGCTTTTAATTGGGGCATGCTCATGGCCTGGTCAGATACGCAAAATGTTGTGCCCTTGGCGGCGGTGGCGATGTGGCTGGGGGCAGTAACGTGGCAGATCGGCTACGACGCCATCTACGGCTACATCGATATGGAAGATGATCTGCGTTTGGGGCTAAAATCGGCAGCCATTCGCTTTGGTGATCAAGGAAAACAATGGATTGGCGGTTTTTATTTAGCCACGATGGTGCTTTGGGTCTGGGCGGGTTATGCCATGGGTCTGGGCTGGGGGTACTTTATCGTGATGGCGCTGATCGGCATTCATTTTGTTTGGCAAATTGCCCGCTTTGATCCCCGGCGACCCGAGTTTGGTCTGGGCCTGTTCCGCGCCAACATGACCGTTGGGGTAATGCTGGTGCTTGCCGCCCTGGTGGGCACGCTTTTATAGGGCCTGCCAATGCGATGGCATCAAGGCCTGGCTCGCAGGCGCCATAGGTGTAAAATAGGCCCTGTTTATTGCGCTCGGTAAAGAGAAATAGGTGTGCCTAAAATATTTCAATTTACGGTTTAGTAGTTGTTTTTTTAGTGCATGAAGAATTGGCTCACAAGCCAGAAGTGACAAGTAAAAAGGTTAATGCATGCCAACGATGATGGAAACCGTTGCGACGATTTTGTTCGCAACAGCAATTGTTCATACGTTTTCAGTTCCCGTTTTTGCACGACTGGCAAATAGAGGGGGGCCACACTCTGGCTTGTGGCACATGCTGTCCGAGGTCGAGGCTGTTTTTGGGGTTTGGGCTTTTGTCCTGATCTGCTTTATTGCCCTCTTTATCGGCGTCGAGCCGGCGGTCGAGTATATGAATACCCGTAACTTTACCGAGCCGGCCTTTGTGTTTGCCATTATGGTGGTGGCGGCCAGTCGCCCCATCCTCGAGCTGGTGACCACGATCGTGAAATTATTGGCCCAAATAGTGCCCATCCGGCGCGAATATGCCATGTATTTCATTATCATGTCAGTGGTGCCGTTGCTGGGCTCCCTGATTACCGAGCCTGCCGCCATGACCCTGGCGGCGCTGTTATTGCGTGACGCCTACTTTAAGCATTCCGGTCGTGCGGGTTTCAAATATCTGACCATTGGGGTGCTGTTTGTGAACATTTCCATCGGTGGGGTGCTGACCTCCTATGCGGCACCGCCGGTATTGATGGTGGCTGCCCGCTTTGACTGGGATACCGTATACATGCTGCAGCATTTTGGCTGGCGCGCCGCACTGGCCGTATTCATTAACGCCACCTTGCTGACCTTCATTGTCCGTTCAGCTTTGGTCGACAGCCCGGATTCCACCCCAGAGTCTACCGCCAGCAAGCGTCCCCCCGTTCCTCCCGTGGTCATTGCCATTCATGTGCTCTTCTTGTTGGGCATTGTGTTGGCTGCGCATCACCCTGTTTTATTCCTGGGCATGCTGATGATGTTTATTGGCTATGCGCATGCTTATTCCAAACACCAAAACCCTTTGCTCATTCGCGAGGGGCTGATGGTGGGCTTCTTCTTGGCCGGTCTGGTAATTTTGGGTGGGTTGCAGAAATGGTGGCTGCAAGACTTGTTGGGCAATTTGCCGCCTGCCGTGTTGTTCTGGGGCGCAATGGCCTTGACTGCCATTACGGATAATGCGGCCCTGACTTATCTGGGCTCGCTGGTCGAAGGCACCAGTGACTTGTGGCGTTACATGTTGGTGGCGGGTTCAGTCACCGGGGGCGGTTTGACAGTGATTGCCAACGCACCCAACCCGGCAGGTTTCTCTATCCTTAAGGGTACCTTCCCGGATGGGGCCATTTCCCCGCTGCGCCTGTTGCTTTCGGCTGCCGTGCCGACCCTGATTGCCGCTAGCATGTTTTTGTTGCCAGTCTAGTTTTATCATGACATCAAGCAATGGCGTGCCCGCCAATTCCTGGGTCGCCGTTGCCGTCTCCGAGTATTGCCCACAAGGCATTTGATTTATTTTTGGAGTATTCCCCAATGCGTACCTGCTATACCGGCGAGGTCAATGCCCAGCACTTAGGGCAAACAGTTACTTTGTATGGTTGGGTCCATCGTCGCCGCGACCATGGTGGCGTGATTTTTATTGATCTGCGCGATCGCGCAGGTGTTGCCCAAATTGTGGCTGATCCCGAATCCGAGCAAACATTTGCCATCGCAGAACGAATCCGCAACGAGTTTTGTCTGCGGGTGACGGGTGTGGTGCGCAAGCGCCCCGAGGGCACCATCAACCCCGATCTGCCCTCTGGCGAGGTCGAGGTGCTGTGCCAGGAAATCGAGATCTTGAATCCATCGCTGACTCCCGCTTTTCAACTTGATGATGACAACCTGTCAGAGACCACGCGCTTGACCCATCGGGTACTGGATCTGCGGCGCCCCTATATGCAGAAAAACCTGCTGCTGCGCCATCAGGTCACCCGTGTTGTTAGGAACTATCTGGATGAGCTCGGGTTTATTGATATTGAAACCCCGATGTTGACCAAAAGCACACCCGAGGGCGCACGCGATTACCTGGTTCCCTCGCGTATTCATCCTGGATACTTTTTTGCCTTGCCCCAGTCACCCCAGTTGTTTAAGCAGATGCTGATGGTGGCCGGCTTTGACCGCTATTACCAGATCACCAAATGCTTCCGGGACGAGGATCTGCGGGCCGATAGGCAGCCTGAGTTTACCCAGATTGATTGCGAGGTGTCCTTTCTTGACGAGGTGGAAATCCGTCAAATTTTCGAGGACATGGTGCGTCAAATTTTCAATGACACCATCGAGGTGGCACTTCCAGACCGTTTCCCCACCATGAGCTGGCAAGAGGCCATGCGTCGCTTTGGTTCTGACCGACCCGACCTGCGCGTTTCGCTGGAGCTCACCGATGTGGATGATCTCATGCGGGATGTCAGCTTTAAGGTCTTTTCCGGGCCAGCCAATGACCCTGCCTGCCGTGTCGTTGCCATGCGGGTGCCCAATGGGGGCAAGCTGACCCGCGGCGAGATTGACGCCTATACCAAATTTGTCGGTATTTATGGCGCCAAGGGCTTGGCTTATATCCGGGTCAATCAGGCCAACCAAATCCCTGAGGGGCTGCAATCGCCGATTGTGAAAAATATCCACGGAGCGGCACTGACCGAGTTAATACAGCGTACAGGGGCCCAAGACGGCGATCTGATCTTCTTTGGTGCCGACAAGACCCAGGTTGTTAATGACGCCATGGGTGCCTTGCGTATCAAGCTGGGCCAAAGTGAATTCGGGCGTGAAAATGGGCTGTTCAAAGACAGCTGGGAGCCACTGTGGATTGTGGATTTCCCCATGTTTGAATACGATGCCGAAGAAAAGCGCCACGTTGCTGCGCACCACCCCTTTACCAGCCCCAAAGATGGGCACGAGCAATGGCTGGGCAATGAACCGGAAAAGGTCCTGGCCAAGGCATATGATATGGTAATTAATGGCTGGGAAGTTGGCGGCGGTTCTATCCGCATTCACCGCGCCGAAATTCAAAGCCAGGTGTTTGCAGCGCTGGGCATTAACGAAGAGCAGGCCCAAGAAAAGTTCGGCTTCCTGCTTGATGCCTTGCAATATGGCGCCCCGCCACATGGAGGCATTGCCTTTGGACTGGATCGACTGGTGGCCTTGCTGGCCCAGGCCGATTCCATTCGCGATGTCATTGCCTTCCCCAAAACCCAGCGGGCCCAGTGTTTATTAACCCATGCGCCAGCACCCGTAGACGCCAAGCAGTTGCAAGAGCTTCATCTTCGTCTGCGGCCTATTGACAAGGCGCCAAACTAAGAGGGCATAGGGTGTCAGTCATTCGTGTGGTGAGCTATAACATTCACAAAGGCCGTTCAGCGACAGGAACCCGTGAGTCGCTCGATGCGCTACGTTTAAGCTTATACAACCTGGCACCCGATTTGTTATTCCTGCAAGAGGTACAGGGGCGCAACGAACGTAGCGCCAACCTCGATTCCCAGCACGAGTCGCTGGCTGCCGTGCTGGGCATGCACACGGCTTATGGCTGTAATGCGATGCGCCAGCATACAGACCATGGCAACGCCCTGTTGTCCAGCTTCCCCATTTTGCAATATGAAAATCAGGATGTCTCTGATCATCGCCTCGAACAGCGGGGCTTGCTGCATGTGGTGGTTGAAATCAAAGAGCGCCCAGTACACTGTTTGGTAGTGCATTTGGGCCTGTTTGCAGGGGGGCGTGAACGGCAGGCCCATGCCTTGGTAGAACGCATCAAAAGCGTTGTCCCTGCCCACGAGCCATTGATTATTGCCGGGGACTTTAACGATTGGAAAAACCGCCTCAGCCCCATTCTTGTCCAGGAACTCGATCTGTACGAGGTTTTTTCCTTTTCCCCGCAGGGGCCAGATGGGCAAAAATTGCGCCATCGGGCGCTTCGCTGGTGGCAGCCAGGACAGCGTCAGGTACAGCCGGGGGGGCAAATGAAAATTCCCGAGTTGGGGGTAGGCCGGGGGGCGCGCTTGACGCCGCCACCGCGCACCTTTCCCGCAGTTTTTCCCTGGTTACGCCTTGATCGGATTTATCAGCGTGGCTTTGCGGTGCGCACCGCCCGGGTGTTGCAAGGCAACCCATGGCGACAAATTTCTGATCATGCGCCTTTATTTACCGAGCTTGAGCTGCCCTAATTAAATCCTGGGCTATATTAACTGGTTAAAGGCTTGCCCCTTGGGGTAAGCTATAGCATCCTTGTGATCCACTTTGTTTTGGAGGGGAATATGAAAACAAAAGCTGCTGTTGCCTGGAAAGCCGGCGCACCTTTGACCATCGAAGAGGTTACCCTCGAGGGGCCCCGCGAAGGAGAGGTTTTGGTCGAGGTCAAGGCTACCGGCTTGTGCCATACCGATTTGTACACCCTGTCGGGCGCTGACCCCGAGGGCTTGTTTCCCGCCATTTTAGGGCACGAAGGCGCCGGAATTGTGCGCGAAGTTGGTCCAGGGGTGACCACACTTAAGCCCGATGATCATGTCATTCCCCTGTATACCCCTGAGTGCCGGCAGTGCAAATCCTGCCTGTCGCAGAAGACCAACTTGTGTACGGCCATCCGCGCCACACAAGGGCAGGGGCTAATGCCCGATGGCAGTTCCCGCTTTAGCCTGGATGGAAAAACAATCCATCACTACATGGGCACATCTACCTTTTCCAATTTTATTGTGGTCCCTGAGATAGCATTGGCCAAAATTCGCAGCGACGCGCCTTTTGACAAGGTTTGCTATATCGGCTGCGGGGTGACCACAGGCATTGGGGCTGTGCTCTTTACTGCCGGGGTCGAGGCTGGTGCCAATGTTGCCGTATTTGGCTTGGGCGGTATCGGCCTGAATGTGATTCAGGGCGCCAAAATGGTCGGTGCAGACAAAATTATCGGTGTGGATATCAACCCCGAGCGCGAAGCCTTGGGGCGCAAATTCGGCATGACCGACTTTATTAACCCCAACGAGGTCGACAATGTGGTTGATCACATCATCCAGATGACCGATGGGGGCGTTGATTATTCCTTTGAATGTATCGGCAATACCGATGTCATGCGCCAGGCGCTGGAATGCTGCCATCGGGGTTGGGGGCAATCGGTCATCATCGGTGTGGCCGAAGCCGGGGCAGAAATTGCCACCCGTCCCTTCCAGCTGGTTACCGGCCGGGTCTGGAAAGGCAGCGCCTTTGGTGGTGCGCGTGGGCGTACCGACGTACCCAAAATTGTCGATTGGTACATGGAAGGCAAGATCAACATCGACGATCTCATTACCCACCATCTAAAGCTCGAGGACATTAACGAAGGCTTCGAGATGATGAAGCGCGGGGAATCAATCCGCTCGGTGGTGATGTACGATTAATTTTCGGAGGTTGCATGCTAGAAAAACTCGAATTGAAAAGTGAACACCGTTGTTATGAAGGCTGGCAGCGTTATTACGAGCACCCTTCCGAGCAAATAGGGCTGCCCATGCGCTTTTCCGTGTTTTTGCCTCCGCAAGCCCAAGCGCTTTCTGCAACTGAGCACCCTGATGACCCCAGACGTCATGGGCAGCAAGCCTGCCCGGTGCTTTTCTTCCTGGCAGGCCTGACTTGCACTGAGGAAACCTTCATGATCAAGGCCGCCGCCCAACGTTATGCGGCTGAACATGGCTTGATTCTGGTTACCCCTGATACCAGCCCGCGCGGGGCCAATATTCCAGGCGAAGATGAAAACTGGGATTTTGGCAGCGGCGCCGGTTTTTATCTGGATGCCACCCAGGCACCGTGGAATAAGCACTACCGCATGGAAAGCTATATTATTCGCGAGCTATACCCGTTGATAACCGAGGGGTTCAGTGGTGATGGGCAGCGCGTGGGTATCTGTGGCCATTCCATGGGGGGGCATGGGGCCTTGGTATTGGCACAACGCCATCCCGGGTTATTCCGTTCATTGTCGGCTTTTGCGCCCATCGCGGCGCCCACGCAGTGCCCCTGGGGCCAAAAGGCCTTCCAAGGCTATCTGGGTGATGACCAACAAAGTTGGCAGGCGCATGATGCCAGCGCTTTGATGGCCGCACAGGAAAGCGCGCCCTATCCGGGTGGCATCCTGATTGACCAGGGCTTGGCAGACCAGTTTCTGGAACGCGAGCTGTACCCCGAGGTTTTCGAGGCGGCTTGTGAAAAAGTGCAACAGCCCTTAACCCTAAGGCGTCATGAGGGTTATGATCATGGGTATTATTTCATCATGACCTTCATGGCTGATCACGTTGCTTTTCACGCGCAACAACTCAAATAAAGCACTTAAAAGCACAAAGTTCCGCTGTCATGGCGGAACTTTTTGTTGTTTGCTGCCTCTAATAATCTAGCATTAGCACTCTCTGTATTCGAGTGCTAAAATAACGACAGCGCCCGATTGATGGCGTTGAACACTAGTCGTTGTGGTTACCGCGCTAGAAAGGAAAATTTATGACCCTAATGTCGCAAAATACAGCATTGGATTCTACCCAATCTTTGGCTGTGGCGGTTGCTAATCCCGGTGCCTTGGGCACGATCGAGGCCTATATCACGGCCGTCAATCAGCAGCCGATGCTCAGTGCCCAAGAGGAACAAGACCTGGGCGAGCGTTTGCAAAAACACGGTGATCTCGACGCAGCGCGCCGACTGATCATGTCGCATCTGCGTTTGGTGGTCTCCATTTCACGGCAATACCTTGGCTACGGTTTGCCCCATGCCGATCTTATCCAAGAGGGTAATATCGGTCTCATGAAAGCCGTTCGTCGCTTTGACCCCGAGCGAGGGGTACGCCTGGTATCCTTTGCCATTCACTGGATCAAGGCTGAAATCCACGAGTTCATCATCCGTAATTGGCGTTTGGTGAAAATTGCCACTACCAAGGCGCAGCGCAAGCTGTTCTTTAATTTGCGCCGTTTGCGGCCCGAGCACATGGAAACGCTCGAGCCCCAGGAAATTGAGCGTATCGCCCAAGAACTTAACGTGCGCCCCGAAGATGTTGCCGAAATGGAAGTGCGCATGTCCGGGGGCGACGTGGCCCTTGAAACACCTGTTGATGACGAAGAAGAACAATTCGCACCGATCAGTTATCTGTCTGACGACGGGGCCAGCGAGCCCACCCAGTTACTCGAGCTGGCCCACCAGCGCGCCTTGCAGGATCAAGGCATCGAGCAGGCCTTGTTACAGCTCGATGAGCGTTCACAGCGCATTATTCGGGCCCGTTGGCTGGCTGACGAGCAGCCCAGCACCTTGCACGAGCTAGGCGCCGAGTCTGGCGTATCTGCCGAACGCATTCGCCAAATAGAGTTGGCAGCTCTGAAGAAAATGCGCGGGTATTTGCAGCCCGACGCCAGCGTTTAAGTTTTTTCCATTGTTTGGATCCCGGCTCCAATATGCGGCGCATTTGCCCATTTGGGGCCTTTTTGTTGGGCAACGGTACCGGTTTTTGTACAAGGGTGCCAGCAAGTTTTGCCGGGCAGTTTTGGCTGCTTATTCCGTTTTGATCTGACAATTTGGCGCCTGCCTACCCTGGTTTGCTGTTTCGCGCGTGCAGGGTGACCGAATTACATTACAATAAGGTTATGGAACACGCACAAATTCAAAAATTACTCCCGCAGCTTGAAAAGCGCTATGACGAGCTGTTGGCACAAACCCAAGAACTTCCTCCGGACGGCAGTCGTCCCATAACGGTCTGTGGTCGTCTTTGTGGCTGGGTCAGCGCCCAGGCTATCGACTGCCTGGCTGAACTTTCCGGGGTCATGATCACCGACGAAGCGGTCCACGTTGCCTGGGCCGACGAGCCTTCCACACGCGTCGATCACCTGTTGGCTCATATCGCCCAGGTTTTGCAAGAACAAGGGCTGACCAAAGCCTGGCGTGACGAGTTGCTCGAGGTCATTGGCGAGGGGCAGGTGGTCGGGGCCATCGAACGGGGGGTAATGCGTCCCCTGGGGTTTTTGACGCAGGCTGTGCACCTGAATGCCTGGGGCCCCGATAATCAGCTTTGGGTGGCCAAACGCGCAGCCCACAAAAGCACCAACCCCAACCTTTGGGATACCTTGGTGGGGGGGCTGGCTGCAGCGGGGGAAAGCCTTGATACCTCGTTATTACGCGAAACCCAAGAAGAGGCTGGGCTAGAGCCCGAGCAAATTCAGGGGCGTAGCCCTTTGCGCACGTTGTTGCGCATGCATCGGCGCCTGCCCGAAGGTTACCAGGTAGAAAATGTGATTGTCAGTCAATGCGAGTTACCTCCCGAAGTTCGGCCAGAAAACCAAGATGGCGAGGTCTGCGAGATAGCCTTGGTTGATCTGGAAAAATGGTGGCAAATGGCCCAAGAGGGGTTATTTACCATCGAGGCCGAGCTCATCATCATCGACGGCATCCGTAACCGTTTTGCGCCCAAAACTCGGGCAGCCTAGGTGCAAAAACAGGTCCTGGGGTAGCGCTGGGAGGTGCTGCGTGCCTATCCCTTTTAACCAACGGAGGTGGTGATGCAACAAAATCCATTCGAAGAATTCGGCTTTGGTTCCGAAAGCAACCCACTCTTGAGCAGCATGGAATTACTGCGCCAAGCCTGGGCGACCATGCCCAATAACCCTTTGGCTGCGCTTAGCCCCATGCAAATGCAATCGACCGAAGAGCTCGATCAGCGCATCACCGAGCTGCAAGCCGTGGAAAACTGGCTGAATTTAAATCTGTCCATGTTGCGTAGCACCATCCAGGCACTGGAAATCCAGCGCGCCACCTTGTCAACTTTTCAGGCTTTTGCACAAATGTCTTGGCCTGCTGGTCCGGGCTTCGGTGTCCCTGGCGGTAGTGCAGCCGCAGGTGCTGATGCCGGTGCTGATACTACTGGGGGCGCAGCCCAAGCCACTTCAGGGGGGGCTGACACTGCCGCCGAGGCAGGCCATTTTGCCGCTGCACAGGCCCAGACAGCACAGAACGCCCAAACATCTCCGCAAACGTCGGCACAGGGCACTGCGCAGACCGCAGATGACGATACGACCAGTGGCGATACTGCAGCTGGCGATACTGCAGATGCCGCCCAATCGTCCTCTACCCAGGACGAAACCCCGTCCGAGGGCTTTTCCCAGGAAGGGTTGATGCAGGCGGGGCAGGCGTGGTGGGATCTGATGCAACAACAATTCCAGGCCTTGGCCCAAAGTACTCAGGCGTCCATGGAGGCTGCCCAAACTGCTGCCGAACAGGCGCGGGGGGCGGCACAGCCAGCTTCGGCAGATACCACTTTTGGTGCTCGCACTGCCGATGGCCACCAACACGCTGCGTCTCAGGCGACCAAGGCGGCCTCAAAACCCCAAGCGGCCAAAAAAGCTTCGGCCACAAAGGCAGCCAAGGCTGCCAAAGCCACGAAGGCCACTAAAGCCACCAAAGCCGCTAAAAAAACGGCGGCCAAAACGGCCCGCAAAGCATCTAAGGCATCAAAGGCAGCAGCCAAGCAGGCGGGCTCAGCCCAGGGTAAAACAGCTGCAGGCAAACAGGCTGGCTCGGCGTCCAAAAAAGGGCCCCGTTCCTGAAAATAGATATTTTTGTTCCAGTGTGGTGCAGTTGACCGCACTTTTGTTTTTTCTTAACGGTGTTGGAGTTTTATATGCTCAATGTTGTGATTTTGGCCGCCGGCAAAGGAACACGGATGCGTTCGGAAAAGCCCAAGGTATTGCATGCCATCGGGGGGCAACCTATGCTGGCTCATGTGATTGCCTCGGCTCGGCAGCTTAACCCCAATCGCATCATTGTGGTCGTGGGCCACGATGCGCAACGGGTGCAGGCAGAATTCCAGGATCAGTCCGATCTGGTTTTTGTGCTGCAGCAACCCCAAGAGGGAACCGGTCACGCCGTCCAACAAGCCATTCCAGCGCTGGTTGATCACAGCAGCAATCACTCCAAAACCCTGGTGCTTTATGGCGATGTGCCGTTGGTGCAGCCGCAAACCATGCAGGCTTTGCTGGCCGCCAGTGGCGAAGGCATGGCCATTTTGACCGAAATACTGGCTGATCCCACCGGTTACGGGCGCATTGTCCGCGATGCCGACGGGCTGATCAGCGCCATTGTCGAGCATAAAGATGCCACTGCCGAACAACGGGCCATTAATGAGGTCAACACCGGCATTTTGGTAGCGCCTACAGCTGCCCTGATCGATTGGCTTGGACGCCTGAGCAATGACAATGCCCAACAGGAATATTATCTGACCGATATCATCGGTTTTGCCCGGCACGATGGGCAATCCATCCAGGCAGCTCATCCTCAAGCCGCCTGGGAAACCTTGGGGGTCAATAGCCGACTACAGCAAGCCCAATGCGAGCGCGCCTGGCAGCAGGCCCAGGCAGAACGCTTATTAGAGGACGGGGTCAGCCTTGCTGATCCCGCCCGTTTTGATCTACGGGGCGAACTGCATTGTGGTCGGGATGTTTTTATTGATGTAGGCTGTATCTTTGAGGGCGTTGTTCATTTGGGCGATGGGGTTGAAATTGGCCCACATTGTGTGATTCGTAACACAACCATTCAGGCAGGGGCCAAAATCAAGGCATTTAGTCATATTGATGGCGCAGAGCTACACCCCCAAACACAGGTTGGCCCCTTTGCTCGTTTGCGTCCTGGCACCCGGTTAGGGCAGCAGGTGCAGGTGGGCAATTTTGTGGAAATCAAAAACGTGCATATGGGCGCAGAAAGCAAAGCCAGCCACCTCAGCTACTTGGGCGATGCCACAATTGGTCAGCGCGTCAACATTGGTGCCGGTACCATCACCTGCAACTATGATGGGGTCAATAAACATCAAACAGTGATCGAGGACGACGCCTTTATCGGTTCCGATACCCAGCTTGTTGCCCCAGTGACGGTCGGGGCAGGGGCAACCATAGGGGCCGGCACTACCCTGACCCGCGATGCCAGTCGCAATGCCCTGACCTTGTCACGGGCAACCCAACAAACCTATTCCGAGTGGCGCCGTCCCACCAAAAAAACAACGGAAAACGAATAATCTTGTGAGTAAATATTTAAGTAAAGAAACACCACAAACAACGACTACTGCAACTCGATCTTCTGCCAAGCAGGCGCAGCCTGATGGGCTGGCGCGCAAGCAACGCATTCCCGCAGCGGCCACATTATTATTGGCCATCATTGTTTCCGTACTGGATGCCAGCATGGCCAATGTGGCGCTGCCTACCATTGCCCAAGAGCTCAACATCAATCCGGCCCTGGTGGTCTGGATTCCCATTGCCTATAGCCTCACCATTGTCATCACCTTGCTGCCTCTTTCCGCCCTGGCCGAACGCATCGGGCTGGGGCTGTTGTTTTCGGTGGGGGCAGCCCTGTTCTTGCTGGCTTCGCTGGGCGCCTCCATGGCGCAGGACTTTAATCTGCTGCTAGGTGCGCGGGTAGCCCAGGGCTTGGGCTCTTCAATGCTGATGTGCCTGTTTGGCGGCCTGGTACGCAATATTTATCCCTTGCGCTTGCTGGGCTTCGGGCTCAGCCTGAATGCCATGACTGTTTCCATGACCGCGGTGCTTTCACCCTCTATCGGCGCTTTTATTTTGGAATTAAGCTCCTGGCGCTGGATATTTTTGGTGACGGTACCGTTATCGGCTTTATTGGTGTTGGGGGCGCGTTTTTTGCCGGCTGGGGACCGCAGCCGGCGCCCGTTTGACTGGTTTGCCAGCATTTTGGTGGCGCCGGTATTTGGCTTGTCCATTTTGGGGCTTGACTTGATCACCACGCGTCCCGGCGTCAGCCTGATTTGCTTCCTAATTGCCGCTTATACCGGGCGTATCCTGTTGCGCCGTTCGGTACGGCAGCGGGCACCGTTGGTACCGGTTGATCTGTTGCGTATTACACCAGTGGCTTATGCCGTGGCTGCTTCGGCTTTTTCCTTTGGTTCGCAGATGGCCGGGCTGGTTTCCATGCCCTTTTATTTCCAGCAAGTCATGAACATGAGCTACAGCGAGCTCGGCTTGTTTCTGGGTGCCTGGTCCTTAGGGGTGGGCATCATGGCGCCGATTTCTGGTTATTTATCAGGTCGCGTGTCCATTGCTAAAATTTGTGCCATAGGGGCGGCGGGCATGGCAGCAGGCATGGCCTGGCTGTTATTCTTGGGTCCGGGCTCACATTATGGCTGGATCTTTGCCTCGATGATTTTGGCGGGCTTGGGCTTTGGCCTGTTCCAGACACCTAATAACCGTGCCCTGTTGGCGGGTGTGCCTCGGCATCGCGCCGCCGCAGCAGGCGGCATGCAGGCGACCACGCGGGTCTATGGACAAAGTGTGGGTACCGCCCTGGTAGCCATTGGCTTTAGTTTCAGTAGTGAAATGGGCCCCAGCCTGGGCATTGCCGTGGCCGTTGTTTGTGCTCTGGGGTCCGTGGTAGTAAATATAGCCCGACATTTGAATCCGGCATCAGATCCCATCTTGATCTAACACTATGCGTATTGCTTATTTAAACTACGAAAAGGGGTGGCGTGGGGGAGAACGACAAACCCTGTTGATGGCCCACGGCATGGCACAAAAGGGGCACCAGGTATCCGTTTTTGTGCGCGCTGGTGAACCCCTGAGCCAACGTCTGGATACGGGCAAAGTACGCGTCATTGCCGCCCGCAGCCGGTTGCGCCTGCTGTATTATATTTTGCGTTATCGAAAATACTTCGATGTATGGCATGCCCAGACCGCAAACACCTTGACCATGCTGGCTTTTCTCAGGCCATTTATTCAGGGTGAGGTGGCCTTTACCCGCCGCACCGCTTTTCCCCTATATAAGGCAAATCAGCGCTTCAAGGCTTTGCTTAAAAAACGCATCGCCTGGAAATGGGCGCGTGTGCAGGCGTTTGCTGCAGTCAGCCAGGCAGCAGCAAAGGCACCACAAGAACTGGGGTTCGAGCCAGAAATCATTCCCAGTGCCGTTGATTTTGTTGAGGTGGACCAGCAGCGCTTGCAGCCCATACGGGCATTGCTGCCCGAGGATGCCTGGGTAATTGGTACCTGCGCCGCACTGACCCAGGAAAAAGATCCGCTGACACTTATTCGTGCTATTCATCTTTTGCACCAGCAGTTTCCCCAGGTGGTCTGCCTGCATTTTGGTGCCGAAGGCGACGTGGCCGAGGCGGCTCGTACCGAAGTCAAACGTCTGGGGCTAGAGTCTGTTTATCGCTTCATGGGCTTTAATCCGCATATCGAGGATATTTATCGTTTACTTGATACTTTTGTGTTGAGTTCTCGTTATGAAGCATGGAGTGGCAGCGTATTGGATGCGTATCTCTACCAGGTTCCTGCGGTCGCAACAGCTGCAGGCGGCATGCCTGAAATCGTCAGCGCCGACCGTGGCTGGTTATGCCCCGTAGGCGATGCCGAGGCCATTACCGCGGCTTGCGCCGAAATTTTGCTGCAACCCGAGCTGGCCCAGGACAAAGTTCAAGCCGCCTACCGCTGGGTGCGCGAGGAGCACGGGGTTGAGCAAATGGTAGATCGCTATGAACAATTTTATCTGCAGCATGTTGGCTAAGTGACAGCAGGTAGATCAGGGGGCGGCGTGTCGGTGAATGGGCAGCGTGTCGGCTAATTTTATTTGCAATTTTTTGCTTGTCAGGGCCTGCCTGTTGGGAAGATTATTTTCTTTTGCGTTCACGATTAAGAGGAAAATATGTGCGGCATCGTCGGTGCATTAAGCCAATCCAATTGTATCCCCGTCCTGCTTGCAGGTTTGGGCCGGCTTGAATACCGTGGCTACGACTCTTGTGGCCTGGCCACCCTGAATAATGGCAAATTGCTGCGGTTGCGCAGCACGGAACGGGTAGCCCAGTTGGCCCAGGACGTGGCCGAGCACCAGCTACAGGGGCAGGTGGGTATCGCCCATACACGGTGGGCTACCCACGGGGCCCCCGCCACCTTTAACGCACACCCCCATTTTTCTTATCAAGACGGGGTGGGCATTGCCCTGGTGCATAATGGCATCATTGAAAATTACGAAGCGCTGCGGCATCAGCTGCAGGCCCAGGGTTATGTATTTGAAAGCCAAACAGACACCGAGGCGGTGGCACATTTAATCCATTCCTTATACGCCGGCGATCTCGCCACCGCCGTTCAGCAGGCGTGCCAGCAGTTGCAAGGCGCTTACGCACTGGCCGTCCTGAGTGATCAAGAAACCGACTGCTTGGTTGGAGCGCGCAAAGGATCCCCTTTGGTAGCTGGTATCGGGTCTAAGGGGTATTATCTGGCCTCGGATGCGTTGGCTATTGCTGGCTCAGCCGCACAGCTGATTTACCTTGAGGAAGGGGATTTGGTCATCTTGCGACCCACCGGGTTAACAATTACCGATCTACAGGGACAGATACAGCACCGTGCGCCACAGCCAATGCCGCAGTATGATCAGGCGGTAGAGTTGGGCCCTTATCAACATTACATGCAAAAAGAAATTTTTGAGCAACCGCGCGCTGTAGCGGATACTTTACAAGACATTGACGAGCTGAGCCCAGAATTATTTGGTGTCCAAGCAGGTGAGATTTTTGCGCGCATAGAGCAGGTCTTGATTTTGGCGTGTGGAACCAGTTTTTATGCCGGCCTCACGGCCAAATATTGGTTGGAAGCAATTGCCCGCATACCCACCACTGTTGAAGTTGCTAGCGAGTACCGCTACCGCCAAAGCGTGCCGCATGCCAACACA